>Ga0315291_10000038_pt1 | contig 137062 bp, 110 predicted proteins | sample YL17G12_20_MG_FD_203070 | JGI IMG/M metagenome (GOLD analysis project Ga0315291, IMG submission 203070) | Sediment microbial communities from Yellowstone Lake, YNP, Wyoming, USA - YL17G12_20 | ecosystem: Environmental > Aquatic > Freshwater > Lake > Sediment | place: USA: Wyoming | collected... | reverse complement strand
GTGACTGCACCCGCCAGCGCGCCGATCTGTATCGTCGCGGACGAAATGTCTCCGCCCGGCCCACCCGGCGCCAGCCCGAGGCTGCCGTGGATCTCGACTGTGCCCTCTTCCGCCAAGGTGCTGTCGGGCATCTGCACCTCGCCTGCCGCGTCGCCGTCGATGAGCACTTGGCCGGCCACGGTCCGCTCCCCGGCGATCTTGAGCGTATGGTCTGCCGCCACGCTACCGGTGACGTGCAGCGCGCCGCCTTCCGCGATATCGCCATCGAGCTCCAGGTAGCCCGCGCTGGTGATGTCACCGTCGACCTTCACGTCGCCCCCATCCGCGATGGTCCCGACAACCACTTGCAGGGGCCGAACGAGATTACCAGAGACGAGGATCTCTCCCGCTACTTCGTTATCGACACGCACGGTGTCGCTCATCGTGCACGGTCAGGTTCCACCCCAAATCACGATGTCTCCCGTCATCGAGCCGTGAACGTGGATCGTGCGCGCCGCGACTTCATCGAACGCCTGGATGGTAATGCTGCCGTCGATGCCGCCCACGTCGATGTCAGCGCTGAGCATCGCGACCTCAATGGAGCCGGTGCCGTTAACGCTCCCGTCAACATTAAGGTCGGCGCTGAGCGTCCCGACCTCGATGCTGCCGTTGACGCTGCCGTCGACGTCCATGTCGGCGCTGAGCGTCGTCACGGTGACGCTGCCGTCCAGGCTCCCGCCCACATGGATGCTGGTGTTTGCCTGCGGCAGGTCCAGGCTTCCCGACTGGCTGATCGTCAGCACGTCCAGGCTGCTCCCAAGCCGGTTCGCCGAGAGCGCGCCGGCGATGGCACGAAAGTGGGTCGGGTAGGTCGTGTTCGGATCGTTGGGGTCCGTGTAGCCGAGCTGCCCGGAGACCGTAAACTCCAGCACGCGCCCGTCCACGTTGTTCGGGTCAAGCTGGAGCCGGTCTACGTTCAACGCGCCGGCTGTGCGCCCTCCGTGGCCTCGGACCATCAGCTCGACCAATCCCTCCAGGTCATCGTCTCCCACAATTGCCCCGATGGTTGCCTCCCGGCCCGTGCCGGTATCCCGGCATTCGAAATCGAAGGGCGACTCGCCCGACACTCTGAGAATCGTGACATAAGGCACGCCAGAGAACCACCACACAGAATATGTGTTGTTCGGGTCGTTCGGGTCGTTCGGGTTGTAATAGTGCCCGTTGTATTCCTCGAGGACCACTTCGCCTCCAGCGGAGGCGCACAACACCAACATCCCGCATAGCGCAATTACCATGCGGCTACACCATCTCCTTCTCATCTTCGGTACCTCCGCGATCTTGGGACCCCCAACCCAATGGCCGCCAGGCCCACGGACCCCAGCAGCAAGCCGGCGCTTGGCTCGGGAACGTTCCCGAGCTGAATGTCGTTCGAGCCGCGACTCACATGTCCGCCCCACGCCGGCGCGCAGGCGCTCACAACGCCGAATCGCACGTAATCCCAAACCGACAGGCTGCTGGCACCTTCCCCGCAATCGCCCCAACACACGCCCGACGTCGGGCTCGGCCCGAGGAAGTGGCCGCTGTAGGCAAGTTGCCCGTCGATGCGCAGATCGTAAGTCACCATGTCCGGCGAGGTGAAGGAGTACTTGTGGAACACGCCTGGCGCGAAGTTGCAGATCCACGCAGCCTCTAAGAGGCTGTAAATGGCTCCGTCGTCATAGATCAGGAAAACCCCGCCGTGGTCATCCGCGGTGACGGCGAACGCGGGGTCGCCGGTAGGCCCTTCGACGTCCTCGACGCGCATGCGCCAAGCAGCGCGGAAGTATTGGCCCGGGGCGACTATCAACGGCGTCTCCCAGTAGTATTCATCGACGATAGCCCCACTTGCCGTCCCATCGAGAGTCAGCATCCCGTTTGAGAGCGTGCGCTCGGCGCCCCCGCCACGCGCGAAGCGCTGCCATAGCTCCTGTTCAGGGTACTTGTATCCCTCCCACGTTCGCCAGAAGAGCGCGCCGCGCGCGCCGGAGGCCGCGCCCAGGACGCACACAACGACCGGCAGAAGACGCTTCATGACCATTGCCTGTTCCTCCGTGTCACAGCGCATGGAAACCCGCCCGCCATCGGGCAAGGCCCGACTTACGCCTCATGGCACCGTCCTCCAGCGGCAACCCAAAATGCCCGCCGGACGGACTGGGACGCACTCACCCAGACATGGTCGCCGGCGGCAGTTCCCGCAAACACCCTGAGCAGCCTGGCTATTCGTACAATGAACGGCACTTGCCGCCAAGCCGCCCGATAACAAAAATGTAACCGCGAAAAACAATAAAGTCAAGCAAAAGGCGATTTCTTGTGGGCGACTCCGGAATCCGGCCCCTCCCGCCGGGGCGGATTCGGACCCATGTGTCCGCGCCATCCGCATCGCGCGTCCGCCAGCCCGATACTCGTCGTGGCACGACATGGGGCCCCGGTGTTCGCGCGGCCGCGGGGCGAAACCAGCACCAGGCGCACGCGCGACAACGTGCCGGCATGGTATGCGGATTACCTGCCGGCCAGCAGTGCCACGAACGGGTTGATGTCGCCAAACGACTCCTGTCCGTACGTCCCGTCGCCATTGATGTCGCCGTTGGTCGGATCGCAGCCCGGATAGGCCGCCTGCCAGGCGGCGAAGTTCGACAGGTACAGAACAAAGGGCTTGATGTCACCGAAATCCGCCGCGCTGTCGCAGTTCATGTCGCCGGGGAGAGTCAGGGGTGGTGAGCCATTCGGAGCGCCGCCCGCCGCCTGGTAGTACTCCAGCCAAATCCGGTAATCGACCAGCGTGGTACACCCGTCCCCATCGTAATCCGTCAGCGGATTGAAACTGGCGTCGCCGGCGCAGCGGCCGAAGGCGGCGCGGAATACCTGGTAGTCGTCGAAGTCCACATCGGTGTCGTAGTCGAGATCACCGGGGATCACTACCGTGAGCGCCGCGGCGACGCTCGTCACCTCGCCGCACTCATTGGCGATGACCACGTCGTACAGGCCGGTGTCCGTGAGCTCGCACGGGTTGATCGTCAGGGTGTCCGTGGTCGTGCCGGCGATCCGCCCGTCGTCCGTGAGGGATACCCACTGCCCGCCTTGATAGCGGCGCCACTGAAAGGCCAGCGGTGCGCCGCCCGCCGCGATGACATGGAGCGTGGCCGCCGCGCCCACGAAGAGAATCTGCGACTCCGGCTGTGCGGAGATGTGGATATACAGTCGCAGGTTCAGCAGCACGAGGACGTTGGAATCCCCCCAATCCACCACGGCCAGGTCGGGCCGGTCGTCGCCGTTCAAGTCGCCGATCGCGGCCATCCGTGGGTTGTTGCCAACGCCGAAAGGAACCTGCCCCGCAAATGTGCCGTCCCCGTTGTTGGCCAGCAGCGAGACCGTGCCCGCGAACTGGTTGGCGACAACCAGGTCGGGATATCCGTCGCCGTCCAGGTCGCCGATCGTTACGGCGACGGGATAGTCCCCCACGCCGTAGACAACCCGCGGCGCGAACGTGCCATCGCCGTTGTTGTGCAGGACCGACGCCGTGTCGTCGTATTCATTGGTCGCGACCAGGTCGGCATGGCCGTCGCCGTCGAGGTCGCCGAGGGCGAGGCCGGAGGGTGTGCGGCCGGCGGCGTAGGCAACTTGCGGGGCAAATGTCCCATCGCCGTTGTTCCGCAGCACCGACACGCTGGCGGCGCTCCAGTTGGTCACCGCGAGGTCGGAGTCGCCATCCCCGTCGAGGTCGCCCAGCACCACCGTGCGCGGGCTGCCCGCCACGGGATACGTGCCATACGCGACGAACGACCCATCGCCGTTGTTCCGCAGCACGGACACGTTGAAGCTGTACTCGTTGGCCACGGCGATGTCGGGGTGGCCGTCGCCGTCCAGGTCGCCGAGGGCGACGCTGCGCGGTCCGCCGCCCACCGCGTACGCCGCCGGGGGCACGAACAGGCCATAGCCGTTGTTCAGGAGGACGGAGACCGTGCCGGCGTCGTAGTTGGCGACGATGAGGTCAGCCGCTTGATCGCCGTTCAGATCCGCGGTGGCGACCGAAACCGGCCCATCCCCCACCGTGTACTTGTCGTGGATCGGAAAGCGGCCGTTCCCGTCATTCCAGCGCAGCGAAACCGTGTCATAGGTATAGTTCGCGACGGCCAGGTCGGGGTCGCCGTCCCCGTCCAGGTCGGCGACGGCGAGGGAACGCGGGCCGCGCCCCACGCCGTACGTCTCTGGCGCCCGGAACGTACCATCCCCGTTGCTCACCAGCACGTTGATCATGTTGCCGGGCTTGGACGCAGTGCCGAAACTCGTTACGGCGACGTCGAGGGCGCCATCGCCATCGAAATCCCCGAGCGCCGCGGCGGTGGGAACCCGCGCTACGGGGTATGTGCCGTTCGCGGCGAACAGGCCGTACCCGTCGTTCCGCAACAGCCATATGTCCTCGGTGCCCGAGTTGGTCACGACCAGGTCGGGGAATCCCGGCGCGCCGGGACCGTCCAGGTCGCCGATCGTCACTGCGGACGGGCTGGTGCCGACGGGGTAGTAGACGCGGGGGGCAAACGTGCCATCGCCATTGTTCCGCAGCAGCGACACGGCGCCACGGTCGGCGCCGGGCGCGCCCTCGTTGGCTATGGCCAGATCCAGGTCGCCGTCCTGGTCCAGGTCGCCGATCGCGACACGTGTCGGGCGCGTCCCCGCCGGCCAGACCGCCTGGCTGGCAAATGTGCCGTCGCCGAGGTTGTGCAGCACGGAAACCGTGTCGCCGCCGCCGTTTACACCGTAATTGGCGACGACCAGGTCGGCGTGGCCATCGCCGTCCAGATCGCCGATCGCCGCCGACACTGGTTCAGCACCCACCGCGTAGGTCACCTGGGGGGCGAACGTGCCATCGGCGTTGCGGAGCAATATCGACACCGTGTGGCTCTCGTAGCTCGTCACGGCCAAGTCGGGGAGGCCGTCGCCGTTCAGGTCCCCCCCCGCAATGGCGGTCGGGACTGGCCCCACGGGATAGGTGACTTGCGGGGCAAATGTGCCATCGCCGTTGCTGGGCAAGATCGAGACCGTGTCGTCGCCCTGGTTCGCGACGGCCAGGTCGGCTCCGACGAGCGTCACCGCACAAGGATTGCTGCCCACCGCGTATTCGACCTGTGTAGCGAACGTACCGTCCCCGTTATTGCGCAGGACCGAGACGGTGTCGCCAGCGTAGTTGGCGGTCACGAGGTCCGGGTGGCTGTCGCCATCGAGGTCGGCACTCAGCAGATCGTAGGGCCCGCTGCCGACGACCCACGCCTCCGGTTGCGGAAACAGCGGGCAGGCGTCCTGGGCCCGCGCGGCCGTCCCGCCCGGTGCCAGCCCCAACACAGCGAGGAAAAGCACGCGCGCCACAATCAGGACGGGTCTGCGTTGCGTCATAGCCGGTCTTCTTTCCTCAACCAGTATAGCACCGTGGTTGCGCGGGCAGGTGGAGCTTACGAAACAGCGTCGATCCCCACCGTTGTGCACGGTCGGGTGGCCAGGGCACAGTGCCCTGGCCACCCGGTGCACGCTCGGCTTACTCCGCGTCCCCGGGCTGGAGACGGAGCACTAGCCCACTGCTCGCGCGCTCGTGCGGGCTGCCCGAAAGAGAAGGCCTGCGTTGGCGGCGCCGAGTCGTAACACGGAGTACTCCTGTCCCACTAGTCGTTGGAACTGGCTCTGCGCAACGCGCTTTTTCAAAAAAATCTGAGAAATTTTCGTGCTCACAAACGCCGGTTCGACCACTTATTAGTCCTTAATCGCTCCCAGTTGTCGATCTGTGTCTGACAGCCTTGTCCATGAAGGCCAACCGAGTACGATTCCGTACCCGGCGACGGGGCTCGCAGCGGCGTTGCGCCGCCGGAACCGGGTAATCTCGCGACCGCAAACCAGGTAAACGCTCTGTCCAGGAAAGGAAGTTGCTATGCTCGACCGACTCCGCTCAACACTTGTTGCCGTGGTCGCCGCGACCTTCGCCGTGGCCGCGTACGCCGAAAGCCACTTGATGCGGATGGCCGACGTGTCTGCGGACCAGATCGTGTTCACGTATGAAGACGATTTGTGGCTGGCGCCCATCACGGGTGGGCCGGCGCATCGGATCACGAACGACCCCGGCACGGAGGTGTGGGCCAGGTTTTCCCCCGACGGCAAGCTGATCGCTTTCACCGGCCAGTACGATGGCGGAACCGACGTATACGTCATGGATGCCACCGGCGGCGTGCCGCGGCGGCTCACGTACCACCCCGCGATGGACCGCGTGTTGGGCTGGTGGCCCGACGGCAAGTACGTGCTGTTCCGTTCCAGCCGGGAGTATTCGTTCCGCGGCGAGCAAGTCTACCGCGTGCCGGTAGACGGCGGGCCAGCGGAGAAGCTGGCGGTGGACCGGGCCGGTCTGACCACCGTCTCGCCCGACGGCAAGATGATCGCCTACAACCGGATGACCCGCGAGTCGGCGACGTGGAAGCGGCACGTGGGCGGCGACGCCCAGGACATCTGGATGGGCAGCCTGGAGAAACAGGATTACCGCAAGATCACGGACTGGGTCGGAACCGACAACTACCCGATGTGGCAGGGGGACGCGATCTATTTCACGTCGGATCGCGAGCACGGTACGCTCAACCTGTACAAGTATGACGTCAAGACGGGCAAGACGAATGCGCTGACCTCGTACAAGGACTACGACGTCAAGTACCCGTCGATCGGCCCCAAGCACATCGTCTACCAGTATGGCGAGACGTTGAACCTGCTCGACCTGGCGACCGGCAAGACGCAGATGGTGCCGGTCGAGATTCCCAGCGACCTCATCGCCGTCCGGCCGGAACTGGTCGCCGTATCGCCGACGGTGGGCTCGTTCGGGCTGTCGCCGAGCGGCGTGCGCATGATCCTCGAAGCGCGCGGCGAGATTCTGAACCTGCCGGTCAAGGACGGGGAGCCGATCAACCTGACGAAGTCGTCCGGCTCGCGTGAGAAGAGCGCGGCCTGGTCACCCGACGGCCGCTGGATCGCGTTTCTCTCGGACAAGACCGGCGAGGAAGAGGTCTATCTCATCGACCAGAAGGCCGAGAAGGAGTGGCGGCAGCTTACGAAAGGTGGCCTCGGCTACCGCATGCAGCTCGTCTGGTCACCCGACAGCAAGTACCTGCTGCTGGCCGACAAGTTCATGAAGCTGAACCTGGTGGACGCGGAGACCGGCGAGCTGAGCGTCGTGGACCAGGGCGATTACGACGATGCGTGGGAGCGCTGGGGCATTCAGGACTACGTGTGGTCGCCGGACAGCCAGTGGATCGCGTATACGAAGATGGAAGAGTCGATGTACGACTCGATCTTCCTGTACTCGCTGGAGCAGAAGAAGTCCTTCCGCGTGACCGACGATCAGACCGAGGACTGGAGTCCCTCGTTTTCACCCGACGGCAAGTACCTGTACTTCCTGTCCAACCGCACGTTCAACCCGGTCATGTGCTTTGTGGACCAGAACCACGCGTTCCTGGACATGGGCAAGCCGTACCTCGTGCTGCTGGCGGCGGACACGGCGTCCCCGTTCGCGCCGAAGGATTCCGCCGAGGAGGTGAAAGAGCCCGAGAAGAAGCCGGAAGCGGAGGCCGCCGAAGCGGAAGAGGAAGAGGGGGAGGAAGTGGAAGAGGCAGAAGAAGAAAAGCCAGCCGTGAAGGAGGAAGCGAAGCCGGCCGAGAAGAAGGGCGAGGAGAAGAAGGCCGAGGACAAGAAGAAGACGAAGATTGACGTGGAGGGCATCGAGCGGCGGATCCTGGTCGCGGAGGGCGTGTCGGCCGGCAACTACTTCCGCCTCGAAGCGACCCCGAAGGGCTTCCTCTACCTCTCGCGGCCCGAGCCGGAGTTCGAGAAGTACCAGGTCGTGACCGACCACACCGGCGGCAGCCTCGACCTGTACGGCTATGACCTGGAGAAGAAAGAGAGCAAGAAGCTCATTGGCGGGATCGCTAACTACCACCAGTCGGCCGACGGCAAGAAGCTGGTCTACCGGGCCGGCAGCACGTACGGCGTGGTGGACGCCGGGTCGGCGGGCAGTGTCGGCGACGGCAAGGTCGCTCTAAACCGCATTCGCATCGAGGTCGATCGCATCCCCGAGTTCAAGCAGATCTTCAACGAGGCCTGGCGCATCGAGCGCGACTGGTTCTACGATCCTAACCTGCACAGGCTGGACTGGGCGGCGATGCGCGAGCAATACGGGAAGTTCGTCCCGTTCTGCGGCAACCGCAGCGACCTGAACTACCTGATCGGCGAGATGATCGCGGAGCTCAATGCCGGGCACACGTACGTCTCCGGCGGCGACATCCAAGGCGGCGGAAAGCGGGTATCGACCGGGATGCTCGGGGTAGAGCTGGCGATCGAGCCCGGCGCCAAGTACTACAAGATCAGCCACATCATCCCCGGTACGCCAGGTGATCCGGACGCGCGCTCGCCGCTGGATGAGCCGGGCTGCCCGATCAAGGAGGGGATGTTCCTGATCGCGATCGACGACGAGCCGGTCACGACCGCGGACAACGTGTACAAGTTCCTGCAGAACAAGGCCGACGCCGTGGTGACACTGAAGTACAACGACCAGCCGTCGCCGGACGACGCCAAGACCTACCGCGTCAAGACCATCGGCGGGGAGTACACGATCCGCTACCGCGAGTGGGTCGCGCGGAACCGGGCGTATGTCGCCGAAAAAACCAACGGCCAGGTCGGCTACCTGCACCTGCCCGACATGGGCGCGTCCGGCCTGATCGAGTTCGCCAAGGCCTGGTTCCCGCAGCACGGCAAGCAGGCCATGGTCGTAGACGAGCGCTACAATGGCGGCGGCTTTACGGCGGACATGATCATCGACCGGCTGGAACGGCAAATCTGGAGCATCACCAAGCCGCGCGAGGGGAAGATTCTGCCGGTACCGGAGCGGGTCTTCGTCGGCCCGTGGGCCGTGCTCGTCAACGAGGACACCGGCTCCGACGGCGAGTTCTTCGCCGAAGCGATCAAGATCCGCAAGCTCGCGCCGATCATCGGCATGCGCACCTGGGGCGGCGCGGTCGGGATCGAGCCGCATGAGGACCTCGTCGACGGCGGCACCGTGACCCCGCCGCAGTTCGGCCTGTATGGGCTGGACCGCCGCTGGCTGATCGAGGGCGTCGGCGTCGTCCCGGACATCGAGGTACAGAACATGCCGGGCGACGTGGTGCGCGGCAAGGACGCCCAACTCGACGCGGGGATCGAGAACGTGCTGAAGCGGCTCAAGGAGAACCCTGCGGAGTTGCCGCCGCCTCCGGCGTACCCGGACAAGAGCAAGAAGGTCGGCACCGGCGGCGCGGAAGGACTGGGCGGGAAACGGTAGGGCAGGTGGAGCCCGCCGCGGCGGGCGACACCTGCCGCGGCGGCGGCATAGAAACCCGGCAGGTCGCGTCCACCAAGGTGGACTTGACCTGCCCTACAAACGGAGGCAGGTTGTGGACACATTGCTGGATCGTTTTTGTCGCTACGTGAAGGTGGAGACAACGTCCGTCGAGGATACGGACAAGTACCCCAGCTCGCCCGGGCAGCTCGAGCTGGCCCGGATGCTGGCCGACGAGCTGCGCGCTTTGAAAGTCCAGGACGTGAGCGTCAGCGAGTACGGGATCGTCATGGGGACCATTCCGGGCAATGTCACCGGTGCCCCGACCATCGCCTGGCTGGCCCACCAGGACACCTCGCCGGAAGCCAGCGGCAAGGACGTCAAGCCGCTCATCCACAAGAACTACGACGGCCAGGACATACCCCTGCCCGGTGACCCCTCCAAGGTCATCCGCGTGGACGAGACCACCGGCCTGGCGGAACTGAAGGGCAAGACGATTATCACTTCCGACGGCACGACCCTGCTCGGCGCGGACGACAAGAGCGGAATCGCCGTCATCATGACCGCGGCGGCTGAGCTGCTCAGCCAGCCGAACCTCAAGCACGGGCCGATCCGCATCGTGTTCACCGGCGACGAGGAGGTCGGCCGCGGCACCGACAAGGCCGACCACAACAAGATCAATGCCACCTGCGCGTACACCCTGGACGGCGAATCCGCCGGCGAACTGGAAAACGAGACCTTCTCCGCCGACCTGGCGACCGTCGTCATCACCGGCGTGAACATCCACCCCGGCCTGGCGACGGGGCGGATGGTCAACGCGATACGCCTGGCGGGACAATTCCTCTCGCGCCTGCCGTGGCACCGGCTGGCACCCGAGACGACCGGCAAGCGCGACGGCTTCCTGCACCCGTACGTCATCGAAGGCGGCGTGCCGGCGGTGAAGATCAAGATTCTGCTGCGCAGCTTCGTGACCGCCGAGCTGGCCGACGAGGCAAAAATCGTCCAGAACATCGCCGCCACGCTCGCCGCCGAGCACCCCAAGGCCAAGATCGACGTGAACGTCACGAAGCAGTACCGCAACATGCTCGAGCACCTGGAGAAAGAGCCGCGGGCGGTCAAGCTGGCCGCCGACGCCTACCGCAAGCTCGGCATCGAGCCCAAGTACCGCTCGATCCGCGGCGGCACCGACGGCTCGCGCCTCAGCGAGATGGGCCTGCCGACGCCGAACCTCTCGTGCGGCATGCACAACTTCCACTCGCCGCTGGAGTTTGCCTGCCTGGAGGAGATGGAGGCGGCGGTAAAGCTGCTGGTCCAACTGGCGCAGCTCTGGGGTAAAGAGAAGTAGACGCGGCAGGCGCTGCATCCAAACTGCTGCAACTGACGTGGCAGTCGACGAAGGACACGGAACCGCCGGGATCGGTCACTGCCGCTCGGCACGGTGAGATCGTCGGCCGCGCACAGACACGACAGCCTCACGGCGACAGCGCAGTCCGCGAAACGACCCGTAGCGTTTCTACGATCCGCCGGGGTTCTTCCCGGGCTGTTTGTTCTCCGGCCCGGACGGCTTCTCGATGGCCGCCAGACTCCGGCATGCGGTTAGCACCTCGGCAGTCGGGGCCTGGTATCTGGACACCGCCAGCGGTTCCAAAACGGCGGGGGACTCGGTTCCCACCGTCAGCAGAAACGCCCGGATCTTCCCGGCGGTCGCCGCATCGAGCTTTTCGGACGCGATCACCAGGGCGTCGGGCAATGCGCAGGTCCGCCCGACGATGCGCAGCTTGTCGCGGGCCGGCTCGCCCTCGCGCACGTCATGCTCTGGAAACGCTTCCCACGCGGCCTCGTCGATGAAACCCGCCGCGGCACTGCCGGCGATGACCGCCTGCGCCATCGCGCGCACGTCGGGCAGGTGCCTGAGCGAGCCGGGCATGGGCAGCACTTCCAGCGACAGATCGCTGGGCTTAAGCCCGGCGTTTTCGAGCAGTTGCAGGGCGGCGTAGTGGGTGCGGCTGTCGCCCGCCGGACCGAAGGCCACCACGCGGCCGCGCAGCTCCGAGATCGTGTTCACGGGTGAGCCCACTGGTACGACCAGCACCGCGCTTCGCACAGCGCGCTTCTGCCGGTCCACGGGGATCGCGAGCACATTCAAGGCCTCGGGCCGCGGCAGACCCGCATACTGCGCCGGTGTGACCACCGCCAGGTCGTACCAGCCGCTCGTCAGGCCGGAATCGGCCTGGAACGGGAAGCAGACGTCGACGGCGACCGGCCGGCCCAGGTCCGCGGCCAGCGCCTGCTGTAGCGGCGTATAGGAGGGGAAGGGGTCCAGCGCCTTCGCGACGGCCTCCGTCGGCTGGTCCGCGACGAACGCCACGGACAACGGACGTTTCTCGAGACCGATGAGACTCAGAAACCGCACACCCGCACTGTGGCAGCCGGCCAGGAACAACCAAACCGCGCTGGAGAGTAGCAGGGTAGGGCGCGCTGCGGTCCGTCGCATGGGGTGCTCCTTGGGGCACATTATGTCCCGGCCTCCCCACTGTAGTCGAGCAGCTCATCGCGCGGGAACACGGGACCGTCGACGCAGGCCAGCGCCCACCGCCAGCCTGCCTCGCGCTGCGCATCACGCACACGTACCACGCACGACAGACAGGTGCCGATGCCGCAGCCCATGTTCCGCTCCACGCACAACTGGCATTGCAGGCCGAGCTGTGCCGTCAGCCGGGCGACCGCGCGGAGCATGGCGACCGGTCCACAAGCAAGCACCATCGGGGGCGTCTTGCCGTTCACGCGCCGGCTCTGCCACGCGCGCAGCGCGTCCGTGACCACGCCGCGCAGGCCCAGCGTCCCGTCATCGGTGGTCACGATTGCGGGGAAGCGTGCCGGACCGGGGAGCTCGATGCAGGCTTGCGGCGTCCCGTCGGCCGCGGGCTCGTCGAGCAGACGAAGCGGCAGCAACGCGCGCGTGGTTACGCCGAAGATCGCGGTCACGTCCTGCCGGCCAAGCTCGTGCAGGCGGCGCGCGAGGTAGAGGAACGGCGGGATGCCGACACCGCCGCCGACCAGGACCAGCGCGACATTCGGCGGAGGGAGGCGAAAGCCACGGCCGAGCGGACCGGTCAGATTAAGGATGTCGCCGGGCTGCAGTCGTTCGAGCCAGCGTGTGCCGACACCGACGGTGCGTGAGAGGACACACAGATGAGCGGAGCCATCAGGTGCAGTCCACCGGTCCGCAATGCTGAACGGGCGTCGCAAGAAGGGTCGTGGGCCCGCGAATTCCTCGTCAGAGATGGACGGAAACCCGTCTGCGGACCACTCGCGAGTCGCGGGCTCGGCCGCGCACGCGTCGCTGCAAAGCAATTGCACGAATTGCCCGGGCTCGCTGGCCGGAAAAGTCGGCAGCATGAGCTCCATCATGACGTGTGCACGGCAAACCGGAGCGCAGCGCACCACCCGCGCATCCACCGCGCATCGCACTGTCGTTTCGACTACTCGCGCCATGGCGCTGCTCGCTGCGTGCCTCGGCGAACTATACCATAGAGCCGGTCGCCAGGTTGCGTTGGGACATGCCGGAGGCAGACAGCCGATGATTGTGAACCGCAGCGTGCGGCCGCAAAAAAAAAGCTTCCGGAACCGAACCTGCGGGGCCGATCCCGGAAGCGCGCCACGGCTAGAACAGCCGCTAAATCCATCTTTACAGGTGGGCAGCCGAAGCCGCCCGACACCGGGACTATATCAGAACAGGGTGGCCCTGTCTACCAAAACCGCCGTATTTGTCAGGCACCCGGGAATATTACTAACATCTTTACACGAAATGACTTACAACAGCGCTGACGACGGTTGGCGGATAATCGGACGGTTCCGGGAGCGGTTGCGGGATCGTTCCCGATCTGCGCCTTGGAAGGCCGTAGATGTCAGGCGCAGGCCGGCGGATATTGCACTGCGCCGTCGTTAGCTCGATCGGCGACGTCATGCCCAAGCCGATGCACGAAATCGCGCTGGCGATCGTGTTTCACGGCGACCAGTGGCTCGTCGCGAAGCGCCGGCATGACGCGCACCTCGGCAACCTGTGGGAGTTTCCGGGGGGCAAATGTCTGCCGCAGGAAACGCCGACGCAGGCCGCCCTCCGCGAGCTGTACGAAGAGTGCGCCGTTCGCGCCCGGCCACTGCACGTGCTGGAAGCTGTCACCTGGGAGTACGCCGATCGGATCGTCCGGCTCACGCCGGTGATCGCTTGCTGGGAAGCCGGCGAGCCGCAATCTCTGGGCAACACGACGCCCCGTTGGGTCGACGCTGCTGAGCTACAGCGCCTCGAGATGCCGCCGGCGAATGCCGCGATCATCCAGGCCGCGCTGGACTGGCGCTCACGGCATCCGTAGTCGCTGGTCTGGTGGGAGCGATTGGAAGCAGCGGGCGCGGCTCAAGTTCCACCGGTCTTCCAGTTCTCGAGTTCGGTGCGGAGCTCCTGCTCCTCGCGCAGCTCCAGCACGTGGGCGATGTCGACGGCCTCCTGGAGTGCCGCGATGGCTTTCTCGCGTCGGCCGAGCTGCATGCGGGTGGTGGCGATTTCGCGCAGACAAGTGAACTGGCCGGCCAGATCGTCCGTCTTGCGTACCTGCTCGTATGCCAGCTCAAACTGCGCCAGGGCCTCCTCGTGCAACGACATGGCCCGGTAGACGTCGGCCAGGATTATCCGAACCGGGGGCTGCGAGGCTTCGTCCGCAAGTGCCAGGCAGCGCGTGACGGCGTCGAGCGCCTCGGGCGCGCGGCCCTGGTTGCGGTACCACTGGCCGAGATACAGCCAGGCCGACGCCTGCTGGCGCCGCGAGTGGAGCGTGCCGGCCAGAGCCACCGTGCGTTGGTGCATTTCGAGGGCTTGCTCCGGCTGCTCGAGGCGTTCATAGATGAGGGCCAACTTGTTAGCGGCCGGCAGGCCCGCCACGACGTCGCCGAGCGAATCCAGCATTTGCACGAGCAAGTCCTGCCACTCCGCGGCACGTTTCAGGCATTCGCGGCGATACGTGGCGCGCGCTTGCGCCGCCAGCTCGGGCAGGTCGGGCGGCGTGCGCAGCAGGTACGAATCGCAGAGCGCCGTGATGGCGGCGAGTTGCCCATAGAGGTCCCCATGGTCAAAAGCGAGGAGGAGCGCCGTCTCGGCGCGCGTGGCCGCAGCTTCGAACGCAGCGTTTACCAGCGCGAGCAACGACTGCCCGATCTCGGCCCGCGCACGATCGAAGGGGTCATCTTCGAAGCGGGCCAGATCGGCCAGTGCGCGGAGCCGCCGCCCGGCCGAGCCCCACCCCGTGGACCCGAGCTGCAGCTCCAGTTGAGCCAGCATGGCCAGCGCGGGGCGGAAACGCCGGTCGGCATCCAGCGCCTGGCTCGCATAGCGCAAGGCATCGCCGGTCTTTTCCGCGCGTGTGGCGGCGATCGCCAAGGCGAAGTATTCGACGGCGGTCGTCGTGCGGCTTGGCGCGGCGAACATTTGATCGCGCACTTCCGCCGGCAGGTCCGGCAGCGCGAGCACGTCGAGTGCCCAGCGCGTGGCCTGATCCAGGATTTCAAACAGCCGTCCGGCGGGAAGCGTTGCTTGCTGTCCGGGCAGCGCCGGGTTGCGGAGGTCCTGAAGAGTCAGTTCCAGGGCCACCGCGTTGTCCGGGCCGCGGCAGCGGCCGGTGAGCATGCGCTGCGCCCCCAGGCCGCGAACGATGTCCGGCCACGGGGGCGGCGCGGCCTCCGGGTCCATGAGCTCGCTGCGCGCCTGGTACAGCCGGAGTGTCGGAACCACGGTCAGTCCGGGCACGCGCTGCAGGCGTCGCGCGAGCAGTTCCTCCAACGCGACGCCGATCCAGGCATCACGCGGGTCGCCCCCCGGCTCGGGCTCGAACCCGATGACGGCCAGCCTGGGCCGCGCATCGATGCGTCGTTCGAGCCCGACCGCGGCGGGTGCCGTGCTCTGCGCGGCAGCGCGCGTCAACCCAGGCAGCAGTGCCAGCAGGACTGCCGTTAGGGCGGCAAGACTGCGTCCAGGCTTTGGCCGTGTCGGAGTAACGGACGAACCTCCTACTGTGCTGTCTCGCAAATACGGCATCGTATCGCGGGCTGAGCCGCGGCCTTCAGGCCGCGCGGAGCGGCCGCGCGACATGAATGTCGCGGCTCGGATACGTTGCGGTTTCAATGAGACACTACAGTAGCGCTCGATTCGCAGCGCCAGTGACTGCCGCGCCAGCCGCTCGTCCGCAACAGTATACCGCGCAGCGCGGTCACACGTTGCCCATCGCGGCATGCAGGATCCGCTCCTGTGTAGCCTGACCGCGTTCCAGCTCCAGCACGATCCGCCCGCGGTGCAGCACCAGTATGCGGTCCGACAGCGCGAGCAGCTCCGGCAATTCGCTCGTGATCAGCAGGATTCCCAGCCCGGCGGCGGTCAGCTCGCGCAACAGGGTGTAGATGTCCGCCTTCGCGGCCACGTCGATGCCGCGCGTCGGCTCGTCGAGCAACAGCACTTTGGGGTCCGTGAGCAGCCAGCGAGCGAAAACGACTTTCTGTTGGTTGCCGCCTGACAGCGCGGCCACCTCGGACCCGAGGGAGGGGGCCCGCAGCTTCATGCGCTCCACGTATGGTGCGCACCGCTCCCGTTCCCGCCGCGCGCTGAGCAGACCGCCACGTGTGCAGCGCTGCAAGGTGGCCAGGCTCAAGTTGTGGAGCACCGACATAGACAGCACCAACCCGCTGATCTTGCGGTCGTTGGTCAGTAGGGTTAGACCGCGGCGTAGGGCTTCCCGGGGGGACGGGTTCGCGAACGGACGTCCGTCGATCGAGATCGAGCCTACCTGCGGCACGCCGTAGCGGCCGAAAATGCCGCCAAGCAACTCGCTGGCCCCGGAGCCCATGAGCCCGGCCAGGCCGACGATCTCGCCGGCGCGCACGTGGAGACTGGCGTCCTGCACAGCCCACCGGTGGCCACCCGGCAGATGCAGATGTAGCCCCTCCACCCGTAGGCGCTGGCCGCCGGGCGTGCCCGCGTGCCGCGGCAGCAACTGCTCGATCTTTCGGCCGACCATCCAGTGTACCAGCTTGTCCTGCGGCAGGTCGGCGGCCGGGGCCGTGCCGACATGCTGGCCGTCGCGCAGCACGGTGATCCGGTCAGCCAGCGCGTAAATCTCGTCCATCTTGTGCGAGATATAAATCACGCCGACGCCTCGGGCGCGCAACTGCCGGATGGCGGCAAAAAGCCGCTGGCTGTCCGTGTCGGACAGCGCGCTGGTGGGCTCGTCCATGACCAGGATCTCCGCCTGGCGGGAAAGCGCCTTCGCAATCTCGGCGAGCTGCTGGGCGGCAATCGGCAGGCTGACGACCGGCTGGGTCACGTCCAGGTGGATGCCAAGCTGCTCGTGCAGCACGGCGGCCGCGGCCCGTTGCATGGCGCGGCGATCAAGCCAGCCCCAGCGGCCAACCGGCTCGCGCCCTAGAAAGATGTTCTCCGCCACGGAAAGATGGGGAATCAAAGGGAGTTCCTGGTGGATGACGGCCAGCCCGTGCCGTTCCGCGTCGCGCGGTCCGCCGAAACGAACCTCGCGGCCGTGAAGGAGGATGCGCCCGCGGTGGTCACAATGCACGCCGGCCAGTATCTTGATGAGCGTGCTTTTGCCTGCGCCATTCTCGCCGACCAGGGCGTGGATTTCGCCCCGCTGGAGGGTGAAATCGACGCCATGCAGCACTTCGACGCCCGAGAAGGCTTTGCGGATGTTCCGCATTTGGAGGAGTGGGATATGATTTGACGTAGGCGTGTGTGCTGGCGACTCGCAACGGCTGCTCATGGCAGCAAGGTAGCAGTTCAGGCATGGAATCGGCAAGGTTGCCGGCCGTTGGAGTTCGTTGTCCAAGGGTGCGTTAGAATGAGCAGGCGCGGGTGCGTGGCCGGCGTTGGGGAGCGGACGCGCGGGCAGTGTGCGCGGAGGTAAGCGATGCGACTCACGATGCTTGTGATCGTGTGCCTGGGGATGACGGCCGCGGGCGTGGCCCGCGCGGACCCGAAGGTCGGCAGCTATGCGCCCGACGTTGAAGCCACAGAGTGGCTGAACACCGACGGCGGCGAGCCGATTTCCCTCGCCGAATGCCGCGGCATGGTGGTCGTGCTCTTCTGCTGGGTCACCTGGCACCCTGGTGGCGAACAGGTTATGCCGCGCATGTCCGTGATTCACAATTCGGGGTACGGCAAGCGGTCCGGAGTGTTCTTGATCGGGATTACCGACGCGGAGCGGAAACGCGTCGAGGAGATGTTACAGAAGGAGAAGGTGTTTTTCCCGATCGGCCTGGAGGCCAAGAAAACCTTCGAGGACTACAAGCTGACCTCTTTCCCCCGCGCGGTGATCATTGACCCCAACGGCAAAGTTGCCTGGGTGGGCTGGCCGGGAGACAAAGGCGACCAGGCCCTGATCGAAGAGGTCAAGAAGGTCGTGAACGAGACGCCCCCGACGCGGACACACCCGGAGGAAGCGGCCAAGGTCCAGGCCTATCTCAAGCAGGCCCGCCAGGCGCTGCGCGAGGACCGCTACGAGGACGCTTACCGGGCTAGCACCAGTGCCTTCGAGCACGCGCTGCGCGGCGACGAGCTGAAGAGCCGCTGTCAGGACGTGCTCGACCTGATCGAAGCGCTGGGACGCGACAAGCTCGCTCAGGCCGAGCAGGCGGCGGACGCGAACAACTTCGAGGACGCGGTCGCCACGCTGCTGGAAGTGCGGCGCGAGTTTCGCGGCATGGACGTAGCGCACGCGGGCAAAAAACGGCTGGAGGCACTGCAAAGAAAGGAGCCCCAGGTTGCCGACCTGATCCGGCGGCAAGGGAGTCTGGGGCAAGCGGAGACGATCCTCGCCGCGGCGATGGGTCTCGTGCAGGACCGCCAGTTCGGCAAGGCCTGCGAGAAGCTGGAGCAGATCGTCGAGGAGTACGCGGCGACCGAGACGGCGGCCAAAGCGCAGACCATGCTGGAGCGGATGCTGAAGAACGAAGAGGTCATGGGGTACGTGCGCGACTATAAGGCGTCGCGCCCGTGCCGTACGCTGATGTCCCAGGCGGAAGCCTACGAAGGCACCGGGCGGGCCGGCCGGGCGCGCGAGCTCTACCGCGAGATTATGGACAAATACCCGGACACCACCTACGCCGACGAAGCGGCCAGGCGACTGGCGCGGCTACCCTGACCGCGACCGGTGAACGGATGATGAGCAATAATAAGGACCCCTACGCGATACTCGGCGTCGGCCGAAACGCAACGCAAGAGGAAATCAAGAAGGCTTACCGCCGCTTGGCCAAGCAGTACCACCCGGACCGCAACCCGAACGACAAGACGGCCGAGCAGCGTTTCAAGGAGGTCCACGCGGCGTACGAAGTGCTCGGTGACGCGGAGCGGCGGGCGCAGTACGACCGGTTTGGGGCGGGCGGGCCCGCGCCAGACGTACGCGCCTGGACCACCGACCGCGGCGGCGTGCACTTCGAGGATATCCCGTTCGATTTCGGGCCGATCGGCGGCCTTGGCGATCTGACCAGCATCTTCGAGCAGTTTTTCTCGCGCGGTCCAGGCGGACGTGCGCGCCGTCGCACTACGCCGCACGCCGCCGCGCCGCGCGGCCCGGACCTCGAGCACAGCGTGGAGCTCTCGCTCGAGGAAGCGATCCGGGGCACCGAGCGCGAGGTTGTTCTCACCGCGGGGCTGCCGGAGGCCAGCGAACGCATCCGCTTCCGCGTTCCGCCCGGCATCAGCGACGGACAGCGCGTGCGGATTCGCGGGAAAGGCCAGGACGGTCCGGGGGGGCGCGGCGACCTGATGATTCGCTGTCACATTTGTCCGCACCCCTACTTCCGGCGTGAAGGCCAGGACATTCTCCTGGACGTACCGCTGACGATCACCGAAGCCGCGCTCGGAACGCAGGTGGAGATTCCCACGCTGGATGGCCGGGCGGTGGTCAAAATCCCGGCCGGCACGTCGAGCGGGACGAAGCTGCGCCTGCGTGGGCGTGGGGTCCGTGACCCGGCGGGGCAGTGCGGGGACATGTACGCGATCGTGCAGATTCTGGCCCCACGGGCGGTATCCGGCCGAGGCCGGGAACTGCTCACCGAGCTGGACCGAGAACTCAATCAGCATCCGCGTGAGCATCTGGGCTGGTCGAAATGAGGAACGGTTGATGTCCCCCGTGCCCGGGTCATCTTACGGTCGAACAGCGGTGTTGATCGCGTTGGGGGTGCTGGCCGTCACGGTCGGGGCGACGGCCTACCTCTTCCTTGCGCAGGGCCACACCCAGGCGTTGAATGTCGGCACCCGCCCCGGAGCAGACGCGGGGCGGCCTGCCGACGTACTGGCCGCGAACCGAAGAGCGCTCACATTTTTGATCATCGTGTCGATCTCCGCGCTGCTGATTTTGATGTTCGTCCTGGGTGCCTACCTGGTCATCCGCGTCGGGCATTTCCTGGCCCGCGAGCGCGTCGGCGGCAAGCCCACGCCGTACGTTGATGCCTGGGGAAGCTACCGGCTGACCGACGAACAGATCGCCGCCGCTACGGCAGAAGGCAAGCCGGGTAGTCCGCCGGCAGAAGATGAGCCGCCGGAGGCCAATCCACCGCCGTCTCCGCCGGATGAGCCGCCTCCAGGGAGCTAAGGTTATGCCCGTGACGAAATCGCAAGGGCCTCGGTCAGCACCTTCACGCCCCGCGCAGGACGCGGTCGAGCGGCTCTACGTGTACTGGCTCATCAGTACCGGGCTGCTGATATTAGCCGTGCTCATCGTCGCGATCATGACGCGGGGGACATTGCAGCGCCAAAACGCCGTGGTGAGCGAGCTGGCGGAGCAGGTCACCGCGCTGCGGCAGCAAGTCCGCAATCTCCAGGCGTCGGTTGATGCGCGCTCGGCGGGCGAGGTCTCACCCTTGCAGGCGTCGCTGGCTCCTTTGGGTACGGAGGTGCCAGGGTCGTCTGCGGTGCCCACGCCGCAGGGAACGGCGCGCCCGGGGACGCGCGAGACCGGCCCGCCGGCCACGCCGGACACACCCGTCCCGTCGGATAGTGCCCTGCGCGCCCAGCTCGACGAGCTGGTGGGGGACGAGCCGGTCACGCTGGCCGACGTGACCGACCCGGAAGCGGCCCGTCAACTCGTGGATAGTGCGCTGCAGTCCGCGGGCCGCGCACGGTGGAGCGGCCGGACCTGGTCGCGACTGGCGGTACTAGCCCGGCTGCTAGCGCAGGACGTTCTGGCCGCGGATTTCGCGAAACGGGCGGAGGCCACGGGGGAAGCACTCACAGGCTACGTGGAGGTGTCGGTCCGCGCGTTGCTGGCGCGGGGCCGGGCGCGGGAAGCGTTGCCCCTGGCAGAGAGCCTGGTCGAAAAGAGTCCGAGCTCGTCGACCGCGCGGGTGCTGGCCGCCGCCGCGTTTCTCGGAGCGGACGACCCGGCGTCGGCGGACGAGGTGCTCGAGACGCTGCCGGTGCCCGTGGTCGCGAACATCTACGACAAGCTCTTGCTCGCGCGAACGCTGCTGAGCCTGGAGCACTGGCCACGTTTGGAGGCGGTCCTGAGTACGGTGCGGCAGGTCCCGGAGCCGCTGGCCGCCGAACGCAGCTTTCTGCTGGCCACTTTGCTGGCCCATACCGGCCGCACCGTCGAAGCGCTGGCGATCCTGGACGGACTGGCGGCGGACCAAAAAGCAGCCCCCGAGGCCACGGGTACAACGCAGCCAGGCGTGCCGGCGTGGCCCTGGCCGCGGCCCCGTCGCTATCAGGTCGAAGTCTGGCGCGGCGCCACCCTGATGCTCGCCCAGCAGCCGGAGGCCGCCCGACAAGCCCTGCAACACGCCGCCGCGCTCGATCCCGGCCGGCCCGAGGCACAGTACTACCTCGGTCTGCTGGAGGCGCGGGCCGGACGGCCGGACGTGGCCAATATGTATCTGAAGAACGCGCTGGCGAGTGCCCCGCGGATGGTGCCCGCGTGGGAGGCGCTGGCGTCGCTGGAGATCAACGAGGGGGAGATCAACCTGGCCCTTCAGCATCTGTCCCAGGCGGTGAGCATCAACTTCCGCCGCGCCCCGGCGCACTTCCTCATGGCGATCGCGCATGCCAAGGTGTCGCAGAAAGGGCCGGCGGCAGAGGCGCTGCGGATCACCTTCCACCTGGACGGGGAGTACGTGGCCACGGCGAAACAGACCGAGGTGCTGCTGAACCTGTTCACGCCGGCGGAGCTGGACGCGCTGGCCCCCGCCGGACTACCCCCGGAGCCGCCCGAAACGCCGGGCGGCGGGCAGCCCTAGCGTGCAGGCGTTTATGCTAGACTATCGAATGGACAATGTGCGTGAGTGAGGGACGGCTGGTGTCCGTGAATCCGCGCGAAAACCTGTCGGTACGCCGTGAGAGCGCCCTGCTCGTCAAGGTCATCTTCGACAACCTGCCGCTGGTGGATGATCCGCTGGTCGAGCTGGCCGAGCTGGCCCGTTCCGCCGGGGCCGTCGTCGTCGGGCGGGTGGTGCAACGCCGCAAGGCGTACCACCCGGCGACCTGCGTCGGCAAGGGCAAGCTGGAGGAGATTCGCCAGCGGGCCGATGCGTACGAGGCCGACGTAGTCGTTTTTGACAACGATCTGAGTCCATCGCAGATTCGCGAGATCGAGAAGGCCACGAGCCGCAAGGTGCTCGACCGCAGCGAGCTGATTCTGGACATCTTCGCGTCCCGCGCGCGGACGCGCGAAGCGCGGCTGCAAGTCGAGCTGGCGCAGCTCGAGTACACCGCCCCGCGGCTGCGCGGGATGTGGCCGCACCTGGAACGCATCGCCGGGGCGGGTGGGGCTACCGGCGCCGGCGTGGTGGGCGGCATCGGCACGCGCGGTCCCGGCGAAAGCCAGATCGAGATCGACCGGCGCCTCGCGGATCGGCGGGTGTCACTGCTCAAGCGTCAAATCGCCGAGATCGACCAGCGCAAGGTGCGCGAGGTCCGCGCCCGCAAGGACTTCTTCACGACCTCCCTGGTCGGCTACACGAACGCCGGCAAGAGCACGTTGATGAACGCGCTCACCCAGGCCGGCGCGCACACGGAGGACAAGCTGTTCGCGACCCTGGACACGCTGACCCGGCGGTGGGAGCTCGGCAGCGGCCGCTACCTGCTTTTGTCGGACACGGTCGGGTTCATTCGCGATCTGCCGCCGCACCTGGTCGCTTCGTTCCGCGCCACGCTGGAAGAGGCGATCCACGCTGACCTGCTGCTCCACGTCGTCGACGCTGCGAACCCGGAGGCGGACGCCCAGATCGCCGCCGTCAACGACGTCCTGCGCGACCTCGGGCTCGACGAGCGGCCAACGCTGCTCTTGCTCAACAAGGCGGACGCGGTCCGCGATCACGCCGCGCTGACCGTCGTGCGGCAGAACCACCCCGACGCGCTGCTCATCTCGGCCCAGACCGGCGAAGGTCTGGACCGGTTGCGTGCGGAGGTCGATCGCCGCATGCGCGGCGAGCAGCGGCGGATGACCCTCTCGGTGCCCGCGCAGGATGGCAAGGCCCTGGCGTTTCTCGAAAGCTTCGCCGAAGTGCTCGAGCGGCGTTTCGCCGACGGGCGCATTATCCTGGACGTGGCCATTGCCCCGCGGGCCCTGGATCACCTGCACAACCTGGCCGCGGACGTGCGGCATGACGGATAGGCCGAAGGTTGGAGGACAACGCCGATGAGAGCCTTTGTGGGTCTGCTGGCCTGGGGTCTATGCCTCGGGCCGGTAGTGGCGCAGCAGAGTCAGGATCAGCCGCCGCAGCGCAAGATGGTCGAGACCCGGCCGGCCACGCAGCCGGCCACCGCGACGGCCCAAACGGCCACGAGCCCGCTGGACTTTACGATGAAAGACATCGATGGCCGCGAGGTGCCGCTGGCCAGGTACAAGGGCGACGTGGTCCTGATCGTCAACGTGGCCTCCAAGTGCGGCTTCACGCCGCAGTACAAAGAGCTCCAGGCCTTGCAGGAGAAGTACGGCCCGCGCGGCTTCCGCATCCTGGGCCTGCCGGCCAACAACTTCAAGCAGCAGGAGCCGGGCAGCAACGCGGAGATCAAGGAGTTCTGCCAGACGACCTACGGCGTCACGTTTGACCTGTTTGCCAAGGTGTCGGTCAAAGGCGACGACGTGTGCGAGCTGTACAAGTTCCTGACTTCGGAAGAGAAGGACCCCGGCCACGGCGGCGAGATCGCCTGGAACTTCACCAAATTCCTGGTCGGCCGCGACGGCAAGGTCCTCGAGCGGTTCGAGCCGACAGTGAAGCCGGACGACCCGGCGGTCATCCGAGCGATCGAAGCCGCGCTGCCGAAGCCGGGTTAGGGTCTTTCGCGAGCGGCGAATCCACACTATAATAGCTATACGAATAGTGGCTCAAGACACCAGGGTGTCCCATGAAGACCGTGCAAATGACCTTGGACGAGCAGCTTATCGAGCGGGTCGACCGGGCGGCCCGCAAGATGGGCACCACCCGCTCCGGCTTCACGCGCGCGGCGCTGCGCTCCGCGCTGGCCCGGCTCCGCGAGCTGGAGCTGGAGCGCCGGCAGCGGGCCGGCTACAAGAAGCGGCCCGTCCGGCGGGGTGAATTCGACCGCTGGGACACGCAGCAGGTATGGCCCGAATGATCCGCCGGGGCGAGGTGCGCTGGTACCGCTTTCCACGCCCGGACAAGAAGCGGCCGGTGCTGATCCTGACCCGCGACTCGGCCCTGGAGTTTCTCGGCGAGGCGACCGTTGCGCCGATCACCTCTACGATCCGGGAGATTCCCTCGGAAGTGATCCTGACGCGGGCTGACGGGATGCCACGCGATTGCGCAGTGAACCTCGACCACGTCCAGACCGTGCTCCAACGGCGCATCGGAGCCCTGATCACCTCGCTCAGCACCCGCAGAATGGCGGAGGTGCGCACAGCGCTACTGTTTGCCCTGCAAATGGACCGCTGAGAAGCCGGCCGGCAAGCGAGAACCCGCATCCGGCGGCCGTGCCCCACGAAGCGCCCGGTTGGCGGCCCTGTTCCGGTCTGGATGGAACGTTTATACTGCCCGCGGCGTGAGTGGGGAGCGGCCCAGCCCCGGTGGCGCACGTGCCGGATGACCGCTCCCTGGGGCAACGGAGTCCAAGCAGCGGGAGCGAGTCCATGGCGGTGACGCTGGCGTGCATTGGAGGTCGAGACGCGTACAACCTGCTCCGTTACGGGGCGCTGGTGGCCGAGCGGCTCGGGCCGCGCTCCACGCCCTTCGGCGATTCCCAGCCGATCTACCGCTGCGAGTCCCGTTTCGGCGGGTTCTTCTTCCTCTCGCGGCACGGCGAAACCGGCTACGAACTGACGCCGAGCTTCGTCAACTATCGCGCCAACATTTACGCCCTGAAGGACCTGGGCACACGGTCGATCATCTGCTGGAGCGAGACGCGGGCCATCAGCCACAATTTCAAGATTGGCCAATACGTGGTCGTCGATGACCTGGTGGACGAAACGGTCTTGCGTCCGCAAACGTTCTTCGAGCAGCAGGGCTTCGGGCACCTGCGGCAGTGGCCGGTCTTCTGTCCCAGCCTGCGCAACACCCTGATCGGGGCCCTCACCGCGGAGAAGTGCGACTTCGCCAGCCGCGGCGTGTACGTCTGCGTCGAGGGGCCGCGGCACGAGACGCCGGCCGAGACGCGGAAGTACGCGACCGAGGGCGGCGAGTTATTGGGGCAGGCCTTGGCCCCCGAGGTTTTCCTGGCCAAGGAGCTGCAGATGTGCTACGCCAGCCTCTGCTACGTCGCGCGCTACGCCGAGGATGGCACGAACTACCGGCCGTTCGAGGACGGGCGCGTGTTGCCGGAGCAGGTCGAGCGTCAGCGGGCCACGACCGCGGTGGAACGCATGCCGCGGCTGCTCGAGCGGTTCTGCGAGATCCTGTCTCACACGCCCGGCGTCTGCGACTGCGAGTCCTCGATGACGCCGTATATGAGCGAGGGGCAACTCGGTTGGGATTGGCGAACGTGGTTCAACCACGGCCCGCCGAGTCCGTCCGCCCGAAAAGAGCACGTGTGATTCTCAAGGCCGCCTGGGTTCTGCCGGTGACCGGGCCGCCGGTCCGTGACGGATTTGTGCGGCTGGCCGCGGATCGAATCGCGGAGGTTGGGCGTGCGGCGGTGTTGCCGGCAGACGACGAGCCGGTGACCGATCTGGGGGCGGCCATCCTGCTGCCCGGGCTGGTCAACGCGCACGTACACCTCGAGCTGACCTGCTACGCCGGGCGGCTCCAGCCCGAGCCGCTGTGGGACTGGTTTCCCAAGCTCGTCCGGCTGCGCCGCGCCCGCGGACAGGTGGAACGCGAACGGGCCGCGGTGTATGACGGGGCGTGGCAGTCGCTGCGCGCCGGCGTCACGTGCGTCGGCGACATATCCCGCCGAAACCTCAACTGGCAGGTGCTGAAGCCCATTCCGATCCGCAAAGTGTGCTTCGTAGAGCTCCTGACTTTGGCGGACGACCCGCCGCGCGACCCGGCGGAGCTGCGGGCCGCGGTCGCGGAGGTGCAGGAAGACGACCTGCTGACGGTGGGCATCGCGCCGCATACCCCGTACACCGTGCCGGCCGGGCACATTCAGGCCGCATTGCAGATGGCGACGGAGCTGAACCGGCCGTGGTGCACGCACTGGGCCGAGACGCGCGAGGAGCGGGCGTTCCTGCTCGGCGATGGCCGCGCGCTGCCGGCCTACATGTGTGACCTGCTTGCCCGATGCGAGTTACGTTCGCCGGGCTTGTCCGCGATCGAGCTGCTGGAGGAGTGTGCCCGCGGGGTGCAGCCGGGCGCGCTGGCTCATTTCAACTACGTCCAGCCGGGGGATGCCGAACGGCTGGCCGCGGCCGGCCATGCGGTCGTGTACTGCCCGCGTTCGCACCGCTTCTTCGGGCACGCACCGCACCCGTATCGCGAGCTGACCAGTGCCGGCGTCACGGTGGCGATCGGCACAGACAGCGTCGCGAGCAACGACAGTTTGGCCTTACTGGAGGAGCTGCGATTCGTCCGGCGAGAGCTGCCGGATCCGCCGCGCGGCGAAGTGCTGCTTCAGATGGTCACGATTCACGCGGCCCGAGCGCTGGGCCTGCACAAACAGATCGGCTCGCTGGAAGCCGGCACGCTGGCGGACCTGGTCGCGTTTCCATGCCCGGCGGACACCGCCGATCCCGCGGGGGATTTGATCGATCAAGCCCCGTTGCCACTCGGCGTGTGGGTCGCGGGGCAGCGGGTTGTATAGCGGCCGGCGGCTCGTCGGCCGAGACGTAGCGTCCGTGGCCGCCGCGGCGGACAGCGGCACACCTGGCGCCCGACAATTCACGATAATCAGCCGCCAACCGATCCGCTTTTTGACGTGTCCTTCTGTAAAGATGCCTGAATAAGTCACGGGTCAGGTCGAATACCAGCGCGACAACGAGTTGACACCCACGGGGCGTCGCCGCCCCACAGCGTTCGAACCGCGCCTTGGCGGGGTGGACCCGCCGAGCAGGTCGACGGACGGTAATTGGCAGGTAGGGCGGACTCCGTCCGCCGAGCATCGGCGGGTGAAGCCGGCCCTACCCATTGCGGAGGATCGGACATGCTGCCTGCGACGTTCCTGACCCGTCTTGTGCTTGTTTCGCTGGCGCTGCTCGCGGCGACGACCGCCGCGGCGCGGGGCGAGAACCCAGCCGAGAAGCTCTACCGGGCGTATTACCTCGAACGCGAGAAGGGCGACCTGGGCGGCGCGGCCAAGCTCTATGGCGAGGTGGCGGCTGCCCGCGACGCCGGGGCCGATGTCCAGGTTGTCGCCAAGGCGCGTCTGGCCGGGTGCCAGGAAGAGCTGGCGGCCAGCGACCTGGCCCGCCTGATGCCGCCCGGCCCGCTCGCTTACGTCGAGCTGAACCGCCCCGGCGAGCGAGTCCGCAAGCTGCTCGACCAACTGGGACTTCTCGCCCACGCGGACCAGCCGCCGGTCGTTGGCCAGAACCGGCTGGCGATCAGTCCGGTTCTCGTTGACGCCGTGCTCGGGATGCGCGGGGCGGCGCTGGCGATTACCGGCCTTGACCCAACGAATCAGCGGCCGTCGGGCGTGCTGGTGCTTCACCCGGGGGATATGGAAGTCGTGCGCGGGCTGATTGAGACCGGTCTACCCGCGGGCGCCAACGTGGTTCAGCCGATCAGCGGCTACCCCACTTATGAAATCGAAGATTTCTACGTGACGCTGACGACCCGGCTGGTGTTGGGTGGCTCGAGCCCGGCGGAAATCGAGGGCGTGCTTGACCGCATGAAGGACCCGAAGGCCGAATCGCTGGCGAGCGACCCGCAGCTCGCCGACGTGCTGAAGGACCGGCGTGGGGAGTTGGTTTTCTTCTGTGTCAACCCCAAGCCGCTGTTGCCAATGCTGGACATGCTCATGGCCGCGGGGGCGTCGCAAAGCCGCGAGGTCGTCCTGGCACAGGCCCTGCTTGACCCGAAAAGCCTGCGCGCGGTGACGGGGCGGCTCGATCTCAGCGATCAGGGCTTGGCCCTGGAGCTCACGCTGCGGCTCGATGAGGGGCATCGCAACCTGGTGTACAACTTCTTCCGCCGGCCAGCGATCGACATGGAGACGTTGCGCTGCGTGCCGGCCGGAGCGGCCGGGTTCCTGGCCCTGGCGATGAACGAGCCGCCCGCGAAGTACGCCGACGTCGCGCCGGCCAAGGCCGGCGAGCCGCCCGTCGTCACCGCGCTCGACATCGGCCGCGAGATCTTCGCGAACATCAACGGCATTGCGATCTATGCCCTGCCGCCGAGCGGGGAAGGGACCCCGCCGGGCGGCATCCCGGACCTGGCAGCGACGATTACCGTGAACGACCCGGCCAAGTCACAAGCGCTGTGGGGCGAGATTCTCGGCTTGGCCAGCCTAGCGGCCGGTGGGGCGACGCTGGCGGGTGAGCCGGGCGAAATCGCCGGTACGCCGGTGCACAGCTATCGGTTTGACCGCAAGGTGACGGTCTACCAGGCGACGGTCGGGCACCACTTGTTTATCGCTTCGACCGAGGCGGCCCTGGCGCGCTCGCTGGAGACGAAACGCTCCGGCAAGTCGGTCGTCGATGATCCGGGTTTTGCGCCGCTGATTGCCCGGCTGGGCCCAAGCACGACCTTTGCGCTCCTGGCTGACGCCGGCCGGTGCGCGCAGCTTGCCCGGCCGTACATGCCGCCGGACGAGGCGGCCCAGCTCGAGCCGGTGATCGGGCTTTTGGCGAATACCGCCGGCTTCTTCACGATCGACCATTCGGACCGCGTGCTGCGGCTGTCGGGGGGTGTCACCGGCGTGCCGAACGTGAGCGGCGTCGTGAACAAGATGCTGACCGAGCAGCAGCAGCAGCAGCGGGAAGGCCGCGATGTTACCCGGGCCATCCGTGAAAAGAAGTGGGAGCGGGCCCTGGGGCTGGTGGACCGGCAGCTCACGGAGAAGGCCGGCGATGCGGACGCGCTCCGGCAGAAGTTCGACATCCTGGCGGTGCACAAGCAGGACATGGCCGCCGCAGTGGCCGTGGCCGACAAGCTCGCCGAGGTAATGCACGATGATGCGCTGGCCCTCAACAACTTTGCGTGGGCCCTGCTGACGGAGGCGCAATACGGCGGGCGCTTCAACGAGCTGGCCCTGCGGCTCGCGCGGTGCGCTAACGAGCTGACCGATCAAGGCAACTGGGCCTACGTGGACACGCTCGCGCTGGCCGAGTTCGAGGCCGGCCACGTCGACCGGGCGATCGAGCTGGAGCAGAAGGCGATCGAGCTGTCGAAGGCGAAGGCCGGTGGCAGCGGCGTGGCCGATTTGCAGAAGGCGCTGGCCCGTTTCAAGGCGGCGCAGGAGGGCAAGGACGCCGCCGCGGCCCGCCCTTGACAGAGCGGCGCCAGGTAGGGCAGGTGGAGCCCAGCGACACCTGCCTGGATCGGGCGTCGTCGCGGTGCCCCGATGGCAGGTCTCGTCCGCCTGCGGTGGACTCGACCTGCCCTACACGCTACACACGGCGGCTTGATACCCACAAGGCCGATGGAAGCGGGGTGATTCACAGTCGTGGTTCCTGCCGGGGCCGATAAGATCGGCTCGGGTGCGCCCCCGGCCGGTGTAACGGTCAGACCGAAACGCCCTCCGGCCGCCACGTGGCAGCACGGCAACGCGGCCGTAGCGCCGCAAATGGCCGACGAGAGGCTTGGGAGATGTGCCGTTGCGCAGTATATTGGGTTGTAATGTTCGAAATGTCTCCCGTGGCGCGGGGCAGCGGAGCGATGGTGCAAACCCTTTAGTCAGGAGTCACATATGCTGGGGTGTGGGTTCAAGTCCGCCCTGTTGGTGTGCGTGCTGTTCGTCGCTGGCGCGGCGGGCGGCGACGGCTTCTACATAGACACGCCGGGGGAAGAGGATTTTGCCGCCGCGCCGGAATTCTTCGGCTGCCTGGCGGGACCCGATGTCTCGGTCTCGCCCACCTGCGAAGCGCGCTTCGACCAGAATGGCGACGGCGACGTCGACCTGCTGGACCTGGCCGCCTGGCAGGCCACGTACGCTGGCGAACCCATCGTCGAGACGCAGCTCGCCGGCAACGCGCTCATCATGCACCCGTTCTTCGCGTTCGTCACCGCGTTCAACGTCAATACGCCGGTGAAGGTGGGTGTCGACCCGACGCGCTGCCCGGACCTCGTCGGCGTGACGGTGGACCTGTACATCGTCGCCGACAAGACGCAGGAGCAGTGGGACGCCGATCCGACGCTGATCGACGTGCGCCCCGGCGGCCCGCAGGTCGTCACCGTAACCGGGACGACGATCCAGCAGAACACATTCCAGGTCGCCGCGGCCAACGAGCTGAGCGCTGCCGCCGGCACGGGCCTGGGCGTCGGCTACGACGTGGTCATCGACGCGAATCGCGACGGCCTGCTGGACGGCTACGACTACGCAGACGGCTACCAGGGCGACGCGGGCTTCTACGTGGTCGCAGACACGGTCGCCCTCGGGCCGCTGGCCGCCACCGCGATCCAGTACTCGGGCGGCACCTGGCTCGGGCAGCGGACCTGGTATCCCACCAACATCGCTGCCCTGGGAGAGCTGCCGCTGGTCGTCATCAGCCATGGCAACGGCCATCTGTACACCTGGTACGACTATCTCCAGGAGCACCTGGCGTCGTACGGCTACGTCGTGATGAGCCATGAGAACAACACGGGCCCGGGCATCGAGACGGCCTCGACCACGACCTTGCTGAACACGGATTACCTGCTCGGCCACCTGAACACGATCGGCGGCGGGGTGCTCAACGGCCACGTCGACCCGCACAAGATCATCTGGGCCGGCCACAGCCGCGGCGGTGAAGGTGTCGTGCGCGCCTACGACCGCTTGTACAACGGCTACACGCCGACGAATTATGGGCTGAACGACATCATCCTCGTCAGCAGCATCGCGCCGACCGACTTCCTCGGCCCCACGCAGAGCAATCCGCACAGTGTCGACTATCACCTGATTTACGGGGCGGCCGACGGCGACGTGGGCGGCTACCCGAATAACGACATCGCCGACTCGTTCAACGTCTACGAGCGGGCCCAGGGCTTCCGGCAGTCCACCTACGTGCACGGGGCCGACCACAACGACTTCAACTGCTGCGGTTTCGAGGACTTCGACGGGCCCCCGGGCACGGCGATCGGCCGGCCGGAAGCGCAGCGCGTCGCCAAGGGCGCCTACCTCGCGCTGGTGAAGCACTACATCGAGGGCAACGTGCCGGCGAAGGACTTCCTCTGGCGGCAATACGAGAATCTCCGGCCGATCGGCGTCGCGCTCACCGACACCGTCGACCTCGAATACAAGGAAGGCACCGGCAGCTTCTTCGTCGATGATTTCCAGACGCAGCCCGCGCTGTCCGTCAGCAGCTCCGGCGGCGCGGTCACCTACAACGTGCAGAACCCGTTCGAAGGGCTGATGAGCGATGCGGACGGGAGCTTCGCCTGGTCCGCGTCAGACCCCATGAACGGAATGACACGGGCGGCGCCCGGCGACACGACCAAGGGGCTGGTATTCGACTGGGTCGGCCTCGGCACGCGCTACCTGGAGTTCGCGATCGTGCCCGAGGCGCACGACGTGTCTGGCTACGAGTACCTCTCCCTCCGCGCATGCCAGCAAACGCGCCATCCGCAGACCGTCGCCGACCTCGGCGACCTGCTGTTCACCGTGACGCTGCGGGATGCCGACGGGACCACCAGCTCGATCAACATCGGCGCATACGGCGGCGGCGTGGAGGAGCCCTATCAGCGAACCGGATATGGGGCCGGGGCCGGCTGGCAGAACGAGTTTGAGACGATCCGCATCCGCCTCGGCGATTTCCTGCGGAACGGCGTGGCGCTGGACTTGACGAACATCGTCACCGTGCGGCTTAACTTCGGTCTCGGCTTCGGCGCGTCGCGCGGGCGGATTGCGGTCGATGACCTCCAGTTCAGCAAAGATCGGAATCCGGGCGGCCTGGTCATCAAGGCGGTCAACCCTCCGAGCTCCATGCCGCCCGGCCAGGCCACGACTGTCCAAGCCACGATCCGGGCGCGCGGCGAGCAGTACGTGCCGGGAACGGGGCTGCTTTACTACCGGTACGACAACGGCGCGTACAACGCCGTCCCGCTCGAACCGCTCGGAGACGACCTGTACCAGGCCACGCTGCCCGCCGCCGCGTGTGGCGACCAGCCGCAGTTCTACTTCACCGCCGAGGGGAGCATCAGCGGACTCGTGGCCGACCCGCCAGCGGCGCCGGCGAGCGTTTACGCGGCCCAAGTGGGCGACTGGGTGAATTTCTACGAGCAACTCCTAAACACCAATCCCGGCTGGACAATCTCCGGCGGGTTGTGGGCCTTCGGTCAGCCGACCGGCGGCGGCGGGCAGTATGGCAGCCCCGATCCGACCAGCGGCTACTCGGGCCCGAACGTGTATGGCTACAACCTCAACGGCGACTACGAGGCGGGCATGCCGGAGCGGCACCTGACGACGCCGGCGATCAGTTGCACCGGGCGCACGGGCGTGCGGCTCTCGTTCTGGCGGTGGCTGGGCGTGGAGCAGCCCGCCTACGACCACGCGCGGCTGCGCATCAGCACGAACGGCAGCACCTGGACCACCGTGTGGGAAAACGGCGCCGAAGTCGCCGACTCGGCCTGGACGTTCCAGGAGTTCGATGTCTCGAGTATCGCCGACAACCAGCCCACCGTGTACCTGCGCTGGACCATGGGGACGACCGACAGTGCCTGGCAATACTGTGGCTGGAACATCGACGACGTGCGCTTGTCGACGTTTGATTGCAGCGGGAACTAACCCTCTTCGCCTGAAAGGTTGACACGATATGAGAAGCGCGATTCCGGCAGCTTTGACGGGGCTGTGCTTGATGGCCAGTACGTTGATGGCCAAGCCCCCACCCTTGCCGCAGACGCCCGCCCCCGTGCTGGACGTGGTCTACGCCCGGCCCTTCACGCTCGACAAGGGCTATGAGTTTACCTGGCGCAAAGAGCGGCCCACGGTCACCGAGGGCTACCTCCTCGTCCTCAAAGTGGACCCGGCCCTCGTCTATCCACGGCAGGCTGCCGAGCCGGTGCTGTACGTCGGCGACACGACCGCGGAGCGCGTGAACGTCGGCTACGTGTCCGGGCACCTGGTGGTGATCGTGCCCGCCGCGGCGGGCAAGCTCGCCGACTTCGACCTGAAGAAGACGCTGATCTGGTTCGGCACGCCCGAGTTGCCGGAGCGCTGTACGGCGAAGACCATTGCTGAAGAGCGCGACAAGGCGCAGCAGGCCGGCATCCAACCGCTGCCCGCAGCCAGGATCGACGCCGCCCGCGCCAAGGGCGGCGAGCGCCTGAGCGTGAAGGACGACTATGAGCTGCGGCGGCAACTCGCGCCGCTCATCAAGCAGTACGCCCCGGACGAGACCGAGCGGGCGGATAACCTGCTCGCGCCGCGGGTGGAGGAAAAGAAGTAGCGGCCGGGCTCCGTCCCGGCCGTAGCACGGTGGACAGGCGCGCCGCCTGCGGCGGCGAGTCGGTCTCCTTAGAGAGCAGAGGGCAACATGCGAGAATCGTGGCACTTGATGCTTGTCGTCGCGCTGCTGGCCACGGGGGCTGTTGTAGGCGCCGACTTTAATCGCGATGGTGGCGGAGACCGCGGCACACTGGAGGAACTCGCGGCCTGCCTGGCCGGACCGGAAATCCCGGTTGAGCCCGTCTGCCTCATGATCTTCGACCGCGACGCTGACCTCGACGTCGACCTGCACGACGCCGCCGCGTTCCAGGCGGACTACGCCGGTCCGATCCCGTTCGGCGCGTGCTGTTTCGACGATCTCTCCTGCCAGGTCCTCACCGAAACAGACTGCCAGGCGGCCGGCGGCGGGGGCGAGTGGCTCGGCGCCGACACCGATTGCAGCGAGTGCGTCACCGTCCACATCCAGTCCGTGGCCTACGGCGGCAGCGGGGCCTATACGGTCAAGGTCGACTGCCCCTACCCGCCGTGCAGCAGCTATGGCAGCCCACAGTGGCTCGATGCCAACTACGACGGCGACGTCGAAGACCCCAGCGACCACGACTATCCCGTCGCCTACTTGCGCAACACGAGTGTCTCCCTCTCGAGTGTCAAGTTCTACGTGCAGCCCAGTGGGCTGAACGCGACCAACGTGCCGGTGCGCGGGTTCGGCCCGGATGGCCTGGTCTTCACCGGCACCGGCAACCTCTCCGGCAGCTTCCTGACCGTTTCCGGCTCGCTACCGTCCAGCGCGCCGCTGCCCAACACTGTTCGCTACTACGCGGACTTCGCGATTGCCTGGGAAGTCGCCCTCGACGGCGTCACCTTTTACCCGGCCGGCACCAGCAGCAATCGCCTGTACGTCACGTACGCCGCCCCGCTCGGCGACCGGCTGGAAAGCTATTTCCATATTGGCACCCAGGCCGCCAGCGGCACGAATGCCGAGCAGGACGTCATCGATGCCATCTGGGCCGAGTTCGCGGATCGCGAGGTTTACAATGCCCACGGCGAGCGGCTCGCCTACTACCGGGACGTCTTGTGCGCCTCAGACTGTGTCTACTACTCGGCCAGCACGCTGGTTTACTACACGACTTCGCAGTGCGGCGGCTGGGCCGACCTGATGATCCAATGTCTGCGCACGCAGGGCCTGGGCGGGGCGCTGTTCGTCACCATTGAGCCCCGCGGGTACCCGACGCTGCCGCTCGATTGCGACTCCCCACCCTATGCGGCAGCTGGCTTCCTCGTGAAAAACTACAGCTTCCTGCCCGGCTTTCCGACGCCGTGCCCGGCCTACCCCTATGGCTTCAACGATCCCTGCGACTACTACGACCCCTGGCCGCAGCCGACGTGCATCGACGCCCCCGGACTGCCGGGCCAGGACAACCCGAACCCGGCCAGTTGGTTCGCGCGGCACTTCATCGTCAAGATCAATCTGAAGTACTACGACCCGTCCTACGGGGCCGGCCCGTTCACCGGCACCCAGGAGCAGGCCAACCAGGCGTGGGAGCAAGGTGCTATCGCCGGGTACTTTGGTGTGGCCCAGGTGTCGCCCACGCGTCTCGGCGTCCGCAAAGATGTGACCTTCGTTCGCGAGACCTACTTCGACCAATAGGAGTCGCTCCGATGCTGATGAACCGTTATTCCGCGGGCAGCACCTGGCTGGCACTGGCGTTGGCGGTGTCGGCCTACGCGCGCGATCCTGCCGACGAAGTGGCCCGCGTGCGCGTCGTCCCGCGCCACAATCAGTGGACGCTCGTCGCCCCGGAGCAGCGCCCGATTCTGACCACAATCATCCAGATGCCCGCCGCGGAGCGCGACCCGCTCCTCCGCAGCGACGACGCCCGGCTGCGCGGCATCGGGATCTTCATCGCCGAGCAGCAGGGCGACCTGGCCACGCTCCTGTCGCTCTCCCCGCTCTTGGCCGACAACGCGCCCACCGTGCCGTTTGCCGAGCCGGTAGCGCATGCCGGCGACTATCGCGTCCGCGACCAGACCGTGGCCGACTACCTGACTACCGTCTATCTCGAATGGTTCGGCGTCGACGTGGACAAGTCGAAGCAGCGCTTCGACGACCTGCTGGGCCGCGTGAAGGACCAGCCGCAGAACCTCGTGCAGCCGTGGATCGTCCGCCTGCGCCGCGCGGCGGCTGACGAAAGTGCGGTCGCGAAAATCAAGGCCCGTGCGGCGGAGTTGCCCGAGGAGGTGCGCTGGGCCGTCGTCACCCTCGGGTATAGCAGCAGCCTGTACACGAAGGCCGAAGCCCGCGCGCTGCTCGCCGCGCTGTCCGAGCAAACCCGCGAGAAGCTGCGCTCTCGCCAGGAGCTGCTGCCTGACGAGCCGCTATTCCGCAGCACGTCCTTCCGCGACGCGGTGGTGCGGCAGTACGAAGAGCTCGTGGGCCCCTGAGCTGGTCTGCGCCACGCTGCCGCCAAGTCCCTGCGATGGGCGCATGTCCGCCGTGGTCGCGGCGGCGGCCCTCCGTATTCCACGTCGGTCCCGGCGCGCCGGGAGGGCCGACGCTACCTTTCCGCCCGCCGATTCTGTCACGCACCCTGCGCCGGCCGGTCGTACGCAGCCAGGTGGGAATCTCGGGCCTGGGGCAGTATGCTGCGCGGCAGAACTTCACCACAGTATGTCTTCGCCAAAGCTTCGCCGGCTGGGGCGCAGGAGCAAACGCAATATGATGAGCGCCAGGTTAACGTACGTTGGAACTGGAATCGTGCTACTCGCGGGCGCGGCCCTGGCCCGCGCGGACGGCCCCGGCGTCGTGGAGCAGATCAAGAAGGCCCTTGCAGGGACCAAGATCAGTCTGGCCCAGGCCATCGAGACGGCGCAGAAAGAAGTGCCCGACGACCCGGTCGTCGATGCCGAGCTCAAGTGGAACCGCGCGCCCGTGTACTTCGAGGCCGAGCTGCTCGCCGGTCGCACGCTCAAGGAAGTGCGGATCGATCCCGTGACCGGCAAGCTGCTCGGCACGGACGATCAGAAGCTAGACGAAACTGCCGCCCTCGCGCTCGCGGACCTGCGGCAGGCGCTCGCCGGCGCCAAGCTCACCGCGGTCCAGGCGATCCAGGTGGCGGTGAAGGAAGTGCCGGACGGCCAGCCGATCGCGATCGAGCTGGAGGGTGAGCCGGGCCGCCTGGCCTACGGGGTCAAGCTGCTTCAGGGCGACCAGCTCCGGGAAGCGAAGGTCGATCTGGTCCAGGGCAAAGTCTTCGATGTCGTCACGGAGCCGCTCCCGCTCGCGCTCTGGACTTTCGACGCGCTGGAAAGCGGAAAGACCCCGCCGGACCTGCGCGTCAGGGAGACGCATCCCGGCCCGAAGCTCGGCGTGTGGCAGGTCGCGGCCGACTCGACGGCCCCCAGCAAGCCCAACGTGCTCGCGCTGAGCACGGACGAGCCCAAGGCTACATTCAACGTGGCCCTGTTCCAGCCGATGGCGTACAAGGACCTCGACCTGCGCGTGCGGATCAAGGCCAACAGCGGCCAGGTGGACCAGGCCGGCGGGCTGGTCTGGCGCTGCAACGACGAAAACAACTACTACATCTGCCGGATCAACCCGCTGGAGGACAACTTCCGCGTCTACAAGGTCGTGGACGGCAAGCGCAGCCAGCTTCAGTCCACCGAGTTCAAGGCTGAGACGGGCAAGTGGTACCACGTGCGGGCAGTCATGGTCGGCGACCAGATCACCTGCTACGTGGACGGCAAGAAGTATCTCGACGTCAAGGACGACACGTTCAAGGACGCCGGCCTGGTCGGCCTGTGGACCAAGGCCGACGCGTCCTCGTCCTTCGACGACCTGGCCGTCTTCGCACCGCCGGCCGCGAAGCCCGAGGAGAAGGCCAAGGGCAAGGCGCAGGACGTCGGCGACGATGACGACTGACCCCCGGACTGGGCTATGTCCAGTCTGGCCGCGAGCTGTTGACCCTGAGTGGCAACGCTCGCCACGTCGGGCAGGTTGTTCACGATGAGCACCGCGCGCGGCAGATGGAGACTGAAAGCAGTGCTGACCTTGGGGGGCCTCTTCGTCGCATGTATCTTCGTCTATGGGGTCACCAACTATGGCGGCACGCGCTCGCCGGACAGCGAAGTCGTTTATCTCACCGCACAAACCATCTCGCGGCTGGAAGGTGTTGACGCGCAGACCGGGCTGCCCCTGTGGCCGGGGTTCGGCGTCGCACCGGGCCGCGACGGCAAAATGTACTCGGTGTTCGGGCCCGTGCAGTCGCTCGTTGCCGCGCCACTGGTCTATGTCGCCAGCCGCATCGACCGCGCCGGCTGGTATCGGTCCGCGCCGTTCCCCATCCCCATCAGTCATTATCAGGGTCACTCCCTCGCCGGCCTGCTGCATTCAGGTATCCGGCCCGGCGACCTGGAACCCCACGCCGAACGCTTCCTGGTCTCCTTCCTCAACACATTCGTCACGAGCATATCGGTCGTCGTCTTTGCGGTGATGCTGCTCCGTCTTGGCGTAACGCCCACGGGGACCGGCCTCTCCGCAATCTTGTACGCCTTCGGCTCGCTGGCCTGGCCGTATGCGGGCACGTTCTTCAGTGAGCCGCTGGCCACCTGCTGGGCGCTGCTTTCGCTGCTGCTCCTGGTGGGCCGCCCGCCGCGGAGCGTCGCGCTCGTGCTCTCCGGGTGCCTGCTGGGGCTGGGCGTGGGCACCCATGTCAGCACGGTCCTGTTCCTGCCCTTCTTCGCCCTGTGCGCAGGCGGATACCCCTACATCGCCACGCGCTCGGCGCGCCGGGCGCTGCGGGCGCTCGCCCTGTGGGGACTCGGGCTCCTCCCACCCCTGGCCGCTCTGGCCGCGTACAACTACTACCGCTTCGGCAACATCCTCGAAACTGGCCGGCAAGTGGGCGACCTGAGCACGCTCACCTTTGGCTATGGCTGGTTCGTCTGGCCCTGGCCCAACCTCTTCCGCCTGCTGCTGAGCCCCGGCAAGGGCCTGCTGCTGTTCTGCCCCGCAGTCGTGTTGGGCGGCCTCGGCTGGCGGATGCTGCGCCGCAAAGACCCGCTTCTGGCATGGATCCTCGTCGGGGCGGCCGGCCTGCGCCTGCTGTTCATTGCGGCCCGCAGCGATTGGCCCGCCGGCGCCTGTCTTGGGCCACGCTACCTGCTGATGCTGGTTCCCTTCCTGTTGCTGCCCGCCGGCTTCGTCGCGGACGCGGCCCTGGCGGCCTGCTCGCGGCTTCCCCTCGCAGCCTGGCTGGCCGCCCTGGCCATCTGTTGCTCACAGCAGCTTGCATTCGCGCTCGGCGAAATCTTCATCTACTACCACCGCCTGCGCGTCGCCTGCCTGGCGCGCGGCTGCAACGTCTTTGAGAACGACAGGCTGTACACCGACTGGCCGTTCTCCCCGCTGCTTCACATCCTCTCTGCACCGCGGGCTCCCTTTCTGCTGCAAACTTTGGCCGTGAGCAACGTCACCCTGTGGTGGGTCGGCGTGGCCACCATCGGCCTGCTCGCGATGGCCTTTGGCCTCGCGACCGGCGACCGGTTTCGCCACCCCGCGGCGGATACGAAAACGCCTCCGGAATACCCTTGAGCAAGCCGCGTGATCCCAGCGGACGGCGGGCATGCTGACACCGGCGCCAGTTCAAGCGGGCCGCTGCGGCGTCTGCTGGAGCACCGACGCCAACCCTGCGGTGCGGACCGTGGTCACAGTTTCGCGCCCCGCTGCATAGGGCGATATCGCCCAATCACTGCGGCGGTCCTGCAGGCTGCCGGCGACAGCGCCGATACACAGCGGGCTGGTTTACGACGCGGCGTGCTCGCAGGACCAACGGGCGGTCCTTCGTGAATCTGCGCATGGGTTGGCCAGGCACCAAGGCGGGCGCTGCGCGCCGCCAACCAGAAAGGCTGGATGGCCGATGCGTTGCACACTGTTCTTCCGGGCGTTCGTGTCTGTCGCGATATTGGCAAGCCCCCCACTCGCTCCGATGGTTTGGGCGGACGTGGTACACTCCGCGGTCCCCGTCAGCGACTCGGGCACCGACAACCAGATCGCTTATCCGAACACGGGGCGAAAAGTCGCCTGCGGGCCGGACGGCACGATCTACGTCGTGTATTACAGCGCGTCCAACGGTATTCGGGTGGTGCGCAGCACCAATCGCGGAGAGAGCTTCCATTCCAGCGTGCAGGTATTCGCCACGGGCGCCGAATCCGAGATCGCCGTCGATACGGACGGGACCGTACACGTGGCGTTTGTATCCGGCGGGAGCCTGTACTATAGCCGGAGCACAGATGGGGGTGTGACGTTCAGCACGCCCAATGTGGTCGATCCCGTCAGTGGCAGCGTGCACATGGACGTCGACGCGCCGTGGGTCTTTTTGATCCCGCAGAATGGAGCCAAACTTTACCGCAACGCCGAGAGCGGCAGCGGAGCGTGGACCTCGACGGTCGTCGGTGCGAGTCGCGCGTACGCCGACGTACACGTCGACCACGCGAGCGGCGACGTCATCGTCGGCACGGACAACCCGACGGTCCGTTTCCTGGTGAGCACGGATCACGGCGCCACCTTCGGTTCGGAGCAGGCGCCGGGCGGAAGTATCTACTATTCGACGACCGTGCTCGCCATTACCGACTCGCACCGCTACCTGTACGTGGCCGGCAACGGGAGCACGTGCCTGCGGATCGACGTGGACACGGGCGGTGCGACCAGCCTCACCTTTGGCACGACCACGATCAGCCGGGGCCGCACGCTCGCCGTGGACGCGTTTAACAACGTCGTGGACGGCTACGTCTCCGGCACCGAGGTGAAGTACGCCATCAGCGCGGACAACGGCGAGACCTTCGATGCGGCGGTGACCATCGCCACGGCGGACTACCTTAGCGTCGGCATCGACCGCTACTACGGCGACATCGTCGCGGTGTACCAGACCGGCGGGCAGATCTTCTGCAATGGCTACGGCGGCGAGATCCTGCAGCCGCCCAACGTTGTGACCGCCGCCGTCACGGACATCGGAAATACGTCGGCCGCGTGCGGTGGGGAAGTGACCAGTGACGGCGGCAGCGACGTAACGGCGCGCGGCGTCTGCTGGAGCACCAGCGCCAATCCCACGGTCGCCGACGGTCACACGAGCGACGGCACGGGCACCGGCAGCTTCGTCAGCGCGATCGCCGGACTGTCGGCGGACACCACCTACCACGTGCGGGCCTACGCGATCAACGCGATCGACACCGCCTACGGGGCGGATGACGAGTTCACCACGCTCGCCGCGGCGTCCGCGCCGACGGTGACGACGGCGGCCATCTCGGACATCACGACGACAACGGCTGCCAGCGGCGGCAATGTCACCGACGACGGCGGTGCGGCCGTGACGGCGCGCGGTGTGTGTTGGAACACGGCCGGCACGCCGACCACGGGCAACGATCACACCACAAACGGCACCGGCACGGGCACGTTCGCCAGCAGCCTGTCCGGACTCACGCCCGGCATGACTTACCACGTCCGCGCGTATGCGACGAACGCTGCCGCTACGGCGTACGGCGCGGAACGCACCTTTGACACGATCGCGCAGTACACCGTGACTTTCATCGCGGGCGCGGGCGGCTCGCTTAGCGGCACCACGAGCCAGTCGATCGCCGCCGGCGATAGCACGACCGCGGTGACCGCCGATCCGGACACCGGGTACCATTTTGCGGGGTGGACCGGGGATGACTTCAGCTCGCAGGACAACCCACTGACGATCGCGGACGTGACCGGGGACATGACGGTCACGGCCGGCTTCACGTTCGACACCGACGCCGACACCTGCGCCGTGACTTTCCAGGCCGGTGTGGGTGGGACGGTGACCGGCGATACGGCGCAGACCGTCGCCCGCGGCGGCGATTGCAGCGCGGTGACCGCGGTACCGGCGGCCGGCAACCAGTTCGTCCGCTGGACCGCACTCGCTTTCAGGTCGGAGGACAACCCGCTGACGCTCACGAACGTGACCGGCGACCTGACCGTCACCGCGCACTTCGGCGCCCTCCCACCAACCGAGCTACCGGACCTGCGGGTCACGACCGAGACCGAGTCGGACCCGAACGGAGCGGATTCCCCGAACCCCGGCGACGAAGTGTCCGTGGTTGTGACCGTCGAGAACGTGGGCCAGGCCGATGCCACGGACGTCGAGGTCTCGGTGCCGCTGCCGGAGAATCTGGAGTTTGTCTCGGGCCGCGTTCTGTCCGACCCCGCCGCGCAGGCGCTGCAGGCGGAGTTCAGCGTGCAGGACGGCGCGGTGCACATCTGGATCGGCGACCTCGCGGCCGGCCAGCAAGTCCGCATTGAGCTCGTGTTGCGCGCCAAGGCGGCCGGAGCGGTCCATTTGACCGCCGTGGCGAGTTCTGTGGAGACCCGCGAGCCGGTCGAAAGCGCGCCCGTCGAGATGACCATCGCGGATGAATACTACACGTTCGTCGAGGAGCCGCGGCCGGGGCCGTGCGGCCTGCCGGGCGTATTCCCGCTGTTGATTGTGCTGGGGCTGGCCGGGCTGAAGTGCTGGCGGCGGCCACGGAGTCGGTAGAACCTGTCCCAGAACCCCAGTGGGACCGGTTTCTAACCGGTCAGATGCGAGGTTTCGGGACAGGTCCCAGTGAACTGGAGACCTGCATGAACTGCAAAGGTGTGGACATCGGGATGCTGCTGCTGCTGGCGGCGCTGCTGCTGGGCAGCGCTGGGTGTACGCCGTGGCTCTGGGCGAACGACGCAGCCGCGTTCACCGCGGGCTGGCTGGCGCGCGGCCTGGTGCCAGTCTCGGGCGACACAGCGATCACCTGCTACCGCAACGGCGTGGCGATCGACTGCGCGGACGTCCCCGCGGACTTGCAGCCGACGCCGTAGCTGCGGACTCTGCCGCGCGGGCCGCGCTCCGGCTGAGTACTTCGCGGGAGTCAGTTCTTCCTGTAGTTGAGGTTGATGGCCGCATTGCCCGTCGGGCAGATCGCCGTGAGGTCCATCTTGTACAGCCCGACGGCGGCTTCGGTTCCGTCCTGCGTGTGAATTGTGTCGGGCAGAACCGCGATGGGCAGGGTGATCGTGTAGGTATCATCCGCCGCGAGCGGACCGAGCGTGTCCGCGGGGAATTCGTACCAGCAGGGTTCGTTCAGGTGCGGCGGGGGTGTCGGCCATGTCGCCGCGAAATCCAGGCTGAGCTGGCCGGCGCCCGGCCCGCTGCCGACAAAGAACACCTCGATGTGGTAGTCCATCCCGGTGATGTAGGCGCCGGTTTCATCCTTGGGCGGATTGAACACGAGCACCAGGTCCTGCGTGCCGTCGAACAGGATCGGGTGCTCGGGCGTGCCGTTCATGGCCGGGTCGGTCACGTCGAAGTCGTGCAGGCTGCCCGCGGCGCCGGCCCGCACGAGCCGCGGAATGCTCTTGAACACGTAGTTGATCATGCGCGAGTACTGCCCGACCTCGCCCGTATCGAGGGTCATCTCGATCGTGAAGATGTCACCGGCCTGCATGACCTCCAGCGGGATCAGGTGTACCCCCCAGGACGGCCCGTGTCCCGGCGCGCCGGGATGCGTGCCCTCGTTCTCCAGCACATATCCGTCCTCTCTCAAGGTCCGCGTGTCCGGACCGTCAGGCCCGGCGTATACCGCGGTCGGGAGGTACGCGGGCCCCGGCGTTTCGAGCAGGCGGGCCGCCGTGATCTGGCGGGTCGCCAGGTTGTTCGTCCCGACCCCGAGGTGAATGCGGGTGTCCACCTTCAAGCGGGCGGCGACTCGTCGGGCGTGCCCGCGTAGTAGGTCTGGGCGTACTCCGGTTCGACGTGCAGGCCCATGAAGAAATTCGCGTAGCAGTCGGCCGGGCCAGCGCCGATTTCCGCATCGGGCTTCAGATCGTCCACCACCCCGCTGCGGGTCGAATCGGCGTCGAAGCCGTCCACCAGGCCGTCGTGGTCCTGGTCGGCCGCGCCGGAGAGCTGGCTTGCGTCGATCACGGCGTCCTGGTCCTTGCCCACCGAGTCCACGCCGAGTGGGGCGCCGCTCTCGTTCAGCCGCGTGTAGACGCCGGGATCAGCGAGCTCGGCCGCGTTACCGTCGCTGCCCGCACTGATCGGCTGCTGGCTCGGATCATCGGGCACGCTGACCGTACCGAGATCGGCCGGCTGGTCCATGGCGACGCCCGTCACGCCATCGCCGGCCGTCTGGTCGACCAGTATGGGGCCGAGCGCGTGGCCGTCCGGGGCCACCACGGCGACCACCAGCGAATTGCCGGCCTCGCTGTCCGGGATGTCGATGCTGAACTCGCCGCTGGGGTCGGTGTCGGCCCGATAGACCTCGCCGGTCTGGTCGCTGGTGGCGACGAGCGTGTAAGGGTACTCGCCCTCAGTGCCTTGCAGGCGCGGATAGTGCTTTGCGGCCTGCGCGGGGTTGATTCGCCCGCTGAGCATGAGCGAGCCGGTGGAGTTGCCCCCGTTTGCGGTGGGCGCGTTGCTTTCATCGGGGCTGTTCGGCGCGCCACCGGTGTCTGACGGCGTGCCGGCCGGTCCCGGCCCGGCGCCGCCGTCGCCTGAGCCGGCATTGGGGCAGCCGCCCAGGGCGCCGGCGAGGAGCACGGCCGGGCCACAGGCGACATACAGCAGCAAGCGGATGGTGGACATGGTTGGCTCCTTGTGCCAGGGGAGGCGGCGCGGCGTGCGCCGCGCACTGCGAGCCGCGAGCGGCAGCGAGCGACCGGGCGCCCTCGACTCGGTAGCCCGGTTGGGATATCGGCGGGTCCGGTTGGCCAGGGCCACCCTGGTGGACCGGTAAGCGGGTTCAGTTCAGGGTGCTGGGGCAATTTCGCCGGCGTCCGGGGGGGTCACGTGCGACATCGGCGGGGGGGGCGCGACGGGGAATGCGGTACGCGCCGATCCTGGCGGCGGTCATCGGACGGCGTTGCCCCGCGTGGGACAGCGGGCGACCGGACTTGAACCGGCAACAGCCAGCTTGGAAGGCGACTGCTCGCTGCCTGTCCAAAACCGCAGAAGTCCTGTGACGTTCGTAGGTTAGCACGGTATTCAGGCTTTGGCAAACCGTCGCATTTCGGTAACGTCAAGTCTCGTCTGTAATCGTGCGGGGTCAAGAAGGGCATCTCAGGCCACCTGACGTTTTTTCCGGAACGCTGGGCAGAGGCGCGCGGCGTACTTGCGGTTGAAGTAGGCCACCAGGCCGTACACGATCCGGGCAATGCTGGCATCGTTCACGAACGTGCCGATGGACCGGGTCCGCCGGCGCACCTCGCGGAAGGTCCGCTCAATGGGATTCGTGGTTCGCACCATGCGGCGATGCTCCTCCGGCAGCTCGAAGACGGCCAGCAGTTCTTCCAGATCCCGTTCGACCAGCGCGACGGCCTTGGGATAGCGCGCCTGCCAGCGCCACCCCCAAGCCGCGTACGCCTGCAGGGCGGCCCGGCGGGTCTTCGCTGCGTAAACGTCCCGCAGCCCCTGCAGCACGGCCTGCTGATCGCGGCGCCGGACGCGCTGGGCCACGTTCTGCCCCGGCGCGCCGGGGTGGAACCAGCAGCGTTGCCGCGGCACGTGCGGGTACGCCAGCTCCACCCCGGCCTGCACGCCCCCGCCGCCATCGGTAGTGATCAGCCGCAGATTGGCCCCGCGCAGTCCGCGCCGATAGAGATCCTGCAGAAAGCTCTCCCAGGCCTGGCGTGTCTCGCCGTTGGTCACTTTGAAAGCGATGACTTCCTTGTGGCCGTCCGGCGTCACCCCCAAGGCGACCAGCAGCACGCGTTTGCGGCTGCGGCGCAGGCCGGTATCGTAGTCCGCGTCCGATCCAAATCGGCTTCCACGAGTCTCACGGGCGTGTCCTCCTTGCTCGTTTCTTGAACTTCAACTTGGGTCAGAGGATACGCCCTTCTTGTTGGCCCGGGCAGCCAATTACACACGGCAGGATACGTCGCCATTTCATCGCGTTCTGACGCATTCTGACGCGGTATTGCGCCTCGTTTACTAGCAGGTTGCAGGTGCGACCGGCGTGATCAACCCGCGGCCGTAGTCGCAATGTCTTTTCCAGGTCAGAGACGGCACGAAATGCCTACAAAGAATCATTCTCACAGTTGAAATGGTTGCCACGAATAAACTAAAGAGTCCCCATTTACACACCGACGTGTAGGTCGCGCGCAGCGCCCGAGCTTCAGGCGGCCGATGGCGCTCCCGGTGGGCTACACGTCTGCGACCAGCCGACCGACGATGTCCGCCGCTAAGCCAACGCGCTCGCCCAACTCGCCATCCCAGCGGTGCGTCGTGATGCACTGCACGATCTGCTCGGCCAGCCGCACGGCGGCCACGCCGTCTTCCGCGCTGACCGCGGGCCGGCGCCGGGTTTGTACACACTCGACGAACGACTCCAACTCGTCCCGCAACGGATCCTTGTCGTCGATCTGCAGCGGCTCAACGTGTACCAGCTTGCCGAAATCGAGGCCCGCCAGTTGGGACAAGTCCTCGAGGTTCCGCTCGCGGGCTAGCCTGAGCACGTCGAGATTCCGGTCCAGCGTGATCGCGATGCCGACTTTCTTCTGGTAGTCGAGCGAAACGTACGCCTTTTCCGCGAACACCCGCAGCTTGCGTTCGGTCTTCAGTGCCAGCCGCGACGCCGTCAGGTTTGCGACCGCTCCGCCGCGGAACGTCACGCGCGCGTTGGCGATATCCTCGTGCTTGCCGAGCACGTTGACGCCGACGGCGTCGACCCGCTGGACCTCGTCGCGGACCAGGTGCAGCAGGATATCGATGTCGTGGATCATCAGGTCGAACACCACGCCGATGTCGGCCGAGCGGAACGTGAACGGGCTGATGCGGTGCGTCTCCACGAACTTCGGCCGCAGGCCCAGGCGATCCACCGCCCGCACGACCGGATTAAACCGCTCCGTATGTCCGACCTGCACGAGGACGTTGTGCTGCCGGGCCAGGGCGGCGATCTGCTCCGCCTCGGCGGCACTCGGCGCCAGTGGTTTCTCGATCAGCAGGTGGATGCCCCGCTCGATCAGCGGGCGGCTCACTTCAAGGTGCTGCACAGTCGGGACCGCCACGCTGGCCGCCGCGACGTCGCCCAATTCGGGCGTCAGGCAGTCCGCGTACCGCGCGCTGCGCGGCTCGGCGAGTTGCCGGGCCCGCTCGAGGTCCGTATCAATCACCGCGACCAGCCGCACAGCGGGCATTTCGTCGTAGGTGCGCACGTGGTGCCCGCCCATGTGCCCGGCCCCGATGACGGCTACGGGGAGTCGCTCACTCACGGACGCTTTCCTCGACGGTCGGGTTATAGAAGCTCTTGCGGTCCTCGGGCCGGTCGGTGCGGAAGTGCGCGCGGACCCGGCCAAAGACCCCGATCTCCAACTTGCGTTTCAGGAACTCGACCAGGTAGCGCACGTGCTCGTCCTCAACCAGGCCGTTGGCCTCGATCTCCTTGAGCGCTTCCCGCGTACGGAGGGGCGATTGCTCGGCTTGCCGGGCGTACAGTAGCCGGGCGGCGAGCCGGATCTTGCGGATCGAGTCCGCCGGCAGCCGCCAGCGCCGCAGCCCCTCCAGGTTCACCCCGCGTACGGCCTGTTCGTAACCGAAGACCTTCATGTAGGGCGGGATGTCGTGAGCGATGCGCGCCACCGCCGCGACGTAGGCATAGCGGCCGACGGTGACGAACTGGTGCAGGGCCGCCACGCCGCCGATCACCACGCAGTCTTCGACGCAGATGTGCCCGGCGAGCTGCACGCTGTTGGCCACAATGACGTTGTTCCCGATGGTCACGTCGTGGGCAATGTCGACCCGCACCATGATCAGGTTGTGATTGCCGATGCGGGTCGCGCCGCCGCTGAGCGGATCGGTCTCCGTGCCGCGGTGGGCGGTGACGTGCTCGCGAAAGATATTGTCGGCCCCGACGACCAGCCGCGTCGGGCCGCCCTTGTACTTAAGGTCCTGCGGGGCCGCGCCCAGCACGCAGCCGGGATAGAACGCGTTGCGCGGGCCAAACTCCGCCGGCCCGAGCAGCGTTGCCCGGGGTCCCAGCATGCACCCGTCGCCCAGCCGCACGTGTGGCCCGACGTAGCTGAACGGGCCGATCTCGACGTCCGCGCCGAGCTCCGCCTTGGGGTCCACAACGGCACTGGGATGGATTCGGTTCATGTTCTCACGCAGGCTCGGCGTCCACGAGCATGAAGCGGATCATGGCCTCGGCCGCCAACTCTCCGCCGACCGTGGCCCGGCACACCGTCTGCCCGGTGCGGGCCTTCACATGGGTGGCCTGGGCCTCCATGACCAACTGGTCGCCGGGCACGACGGGCCGCCGGAACTTCACCCGGTCCAGGCTGAGCAGCACTGCCACCTTGCCGGTGTGCTCCAGCTTCTGCAAGAGCAGGATGCCGCTGAGCTGCGCCATGGCCTCGATGATGAGCACGCCCGGCATGATCGGCTGCCGCGGATAGTGCCCCTCGAAAAACGGCTCGTTGATGGTGACGTTCTTGATGCCGACCGCCCGCCGGTCGCCCTCGATCGCGATGACCCGGTCCACCAGCAACATGGGGAAGCGGTGCGGCAGGATCCGCTGCACCTGCCGGATGTCCAGCTCGACCGACCGGCTCAAGCGTTGTTGCAGCTCCTGGCGGCCGCGGATTTCGCACAACCGCCGGATCAGCTCGTGGTTCAGGTGGTGGCCCGACTTGCGGGCGTAGATCTTCCCGCACACGAAGCACCCGGCCAGCATCAGGTCGCCAACCAGGTCGAGGATCTTGTGCCGGACGCACTCGTCGTCGTAGCGATAGCGGTTCTCGATCGGCCCGTCGCGCCCGATGACGAGGAGGTCGGCGTAGGTGAGATGGATCCCGAGCCCGGCGGCCTGCAACTGCCGGGCTTCTTCCTCCAGCACGAACGTGCGCGACGGCGCGATGTCGCGGGCAAAGTCCTCCGGCGCGAGCCGGAAATGATGAATCTGGTGGCCGATGGAGCTGCCGGGACCGTAGTCCAATTCGTAGATGATTTCCAGGCGGTCCGCCTCGCCGGGCCACGCCACCAGTTCTGTGTCGCCCTCGCTGACCCGCACCGGCTCGGTGATGGCCAGGATTTCCCGCTCGACTTCCTGCACGGCGCTGCCGGCCTGCTGCAACGCTTCCACGAACGGCAGGGCGCTCCCGTCGACGGCCGGCACCTCCGCGTTGTCCAGCTCGACGATCAGGTTGTCGATCTCCAGGCCCCGCGCCGCTGCCAGGCAGTGCTCGATGGTCTCGATCGCGGCGGTGCCGTTGCGGAGCGACGTGCGCCGGGCGCGCTTGGAGAGATTCTCCAGCCGGGCGGGGATACAGACCGGCTCACCCTGGTCGGTGCGCACAAACGTGATGCCCGTGCCCGGCGGGGCCGGCTTGAAGCGCAGCGTCACGGGAAAGCCCGTGAACAGCCCGCGGCCGGACAACTCAGCCTCACGTTGGATCGTGCGTTGCTGACTCAAGCTGCTCTATCCGTTTGGCCAGGGCTCTTAGTTGCTCCATGATCTTCGGCAGCCGGCGGATGCCGATCGCCTGCCGAACAAACTCGCGGTTCTCGACGGCCGGGTAGCCGCGGTACGCCTGCCCGTCCGGAATGTGGCTGGTCACACCGGCCCGACCCGCGATGACGACATTGTTGCCGATCCGCAGGTGGTCGGCCGCGCCGGCCTGGCCGCCGAGCGTCACGTGGTGGCCCAGCGTCGTGGAGCCCGAAATCCCGCACTGGGCCACCACGATGCAGTCTTCGCCGATGCGGACATTGTGCGCGATTTGCACCAGGTTATCAATCTTCGTCCCGCGGCCGATGCGGGTCTCGCCGCTGCGGGCCCGGTCGATGCACGACCCGGCCCCGATCTCGACGTCGTCCTCGATCACTACGTGGCCGATCTGCGGGATCTTGCGGTGCTTGCCGCCGCGCTGGTGATACCCGAAACCGTCGGCCCCGATCGTCACATTCGGGTGAATGATGACGCGCTCGCCTATGACCGTGCGCTCGCGCACGACGACGTTCGGCCACAGGACGCAACCGCGCCCGATCCGGCTGTCGGCCCCGACGTACACGCCCGGGTGCAATTGCGTCCCTGGCCCGATCGTCGCCTGCGGCCCCACGAATACACACGGCCCGACGCACGCGCCATCTACTGTCGCACCTTCGCCGATGCGGGCCGCAGGGTCGACCCCCGTGGGCACACGCGGCACCGGCGGTGCGAGCGCGGCCAGCGCCTCACAAATGGCCAGGTCGGGATCGGGCACGCGAATCGTCGTTCGGCCGGGCGGCGGCTCAACCTGCTCGGGCAGCAGCACGACGCCCGCCTGCGACTTCGCCAGGCGCGGCAGCAACTCCGGGCGGCCTACCCACGACACGGCGTCCGGCCCGGCCTCCTCGAGCGTGGCGACTTCGCGGATGAGCCGCGCACCATCGCCCTCCAGCCGGCCGCCCACGCGACGGGCCAGTTCGGCGGCGGTAATGCTCGGGTTATCCTGCATCGGAGTTATCCGGTGACCGACACGGCTTATCAGAACCCCGCCCGCGAGGGCGGGGCGCGCTCGCCCGGCACTCGCGTGCCGGGTTCTGATAGACGACTACGGCGTCTGGAGCATCTGCGTCCGCGGCAGGGCGCGGTAGTCGTTGTTCAACTTATCCAGGACCGCCTGGCTGATGTCCGCAGACGGGTTCGCGTAGAGCAGGTGGATGCTCCGGATCTGGTCCTTAATGACTTCCGGGTCCATCGACACCGGCTGGAACTCGCCCTTGTAGAGCACCACGTCGTAGCCGTCGCGCCGGGCCAGCTCCTCGGTGGCCTTAACCATCTCTTTGTAAAGCCGCACGGACCACAGGCCGAACTCGCGGGCCACGTCGGCCTGCTTGAGGTCGGCCCAGTTCTTGTAGTCGATCTGCATGGCGAGCATCTCGCGCATGCGCTGGACGATGGTCGGGTCATCCGGGTCCATGCGGTCCAGCTCGGCCTGGAGCGTGTCGATCTTGTCGCGGCGCTGCTTGTTCTCCGCGTTCAGCCGGTCCTGCAGCGCGCTGACTTCGGCCATCAGGTCTTTCTGCCGCTGATAGTCGTTGAGGACCCGCACGACGTTCACGCAGGCGATCCGGCCGGTCAGCGCGTTCCCGCCACCCTGGGCCTGCATGGTCCGGCTGAACGCCAGCGCGGCGACGCCCACCGCCAATCCTGTAATCAAGCCTGTCCGCCATGACGCTCTCACTGCGCGCTCCTTATCGTGATGGTCGCAGAAAGCGGGGCGAGCGCCGCGCGGCCGCCCCGTGTGCCCCCATTGTCGCCGGTTGCCACGGGTTCACAAGGGGGCTGTGGCCGTGTGCCACCGCTCTTGAGCAGTGTCCGCGCGTGTGCCACTGTCCCGGCGCGCCGGGATCGGCAGTGAGGGGGCAAGTGACGCAGTCCAAGCAAGGCAGGTCGATGACCTGCCCTACCTCTACCGCCTGCCCGTATCCCCCGCGGTCACCAGTGTCCGGCACACCTGTGCCGGCAGATCGGCGTGGCACCGGCCGTTGACGAGCCGGGCACGTCCGAGCACCATGTGGTCTGGCCATGTAGCCTGGCCGGCCCAGCGTGGTGCTGGCCGACGGGCCCACCGCGGCCCTGAACCGCCGCCTTTGGTGGCAGGTCATGGAGTTCTTCCGCCAGGTCGCACACGAGCAGCGCGCCGGCGAAATCATCGTCCCCCAAGACCGTTGTGCCCTGGACGTGGTCGATGTGATCTGCGAGATGGAGGATCAGGTCATCCGGCAGGCTTTGGCCGGCCTGGCAGGTACGGTGCCGGCGCGGCTGTCGTGACGGATTGCGCGGCTGAGAAAACTCGCGCGCGGCCCCCCCCCCAAGGCGTTCTTCGGCTCACGGGCTCAGATGACGCGTCAGGTGCCCAACGCGGTCGTGCCACACACGCCGGAGGCGGCAGCGATCAGGCCGTCCGTAGCGGCTCTGTTTGTCGCCTTCCTCCGGCTCGGGCTGACAGCGTTTGGCGGCCCCGCGATGGTCGCCTACATCCGCGAGTTGGCCGTCAACAAGAAGCAGTGGCTCGACGAAAGCTGCTTTCAGAATGGCGTCGCGCTGTGCCAGGCGATTCCCGGCGCGACGGCGATACAGACCGCGGCGTACGTCGGGCTGCGCTCGTCCGGCTTTTGGGGCGGGCTGGCCGCGTACCTAGGGTTTGGTCTGCCGGCTTTCGTCCTGATGACCGCTCTTTCAGCAATCTACGGACAAACACGCGACGTGCGGCCGGTCAGTGCGGCGTTCCACGGCCTGCAGGCCATCGTGGTGGCGGTCGTGGCCAACGCCACTATTAGCTTCGGCCGCAGCTCGATCCGGGATTGGCGCGACGTGCTCATCACCGCCGGAGCCGCGGCCCTTCTGCTGTCCCGCGGCAGCCCGATCGTGGGCATCATCGCCGCCGCAGGGTTGGGCCTGCTTCTCTATCGACGGGCCGGACTGGAACAGGCGCAGCCGCCGCGTGCCGAGACGGCGGGCACGTCGCGACGCCCTTGGCGGGCGCTGGCCTTGTGCCTGCTCGTCCTGGGCGGGTTGGCCGTGCTCTGGGTCGTGGACCGGCGGCTGTGTGAGTTGGCCGCCCTCATGCTAAAGGTGGATGTGTTTGCCTTCGGCGGCGGATTCGCCTCCCTACCGCTGATGCTGCACGAGATTGTGGACGCGCGTCACTGGCTGGACACCCGCACATTTGTCGATGGCGTTGTGTTGGGCCAAATCACGCCGGGTCCGATCGTGATCACGGCCACCTTCGTTGGGTACCAGGTGGCCGGTTTTGTCGGCGCGCTGGTCGGAACGATCAGCGTCTTCACGCCGTCGTTCGTCGTGCTCGTGGCGACCGTCCCGTACTTTGATCGGCTGCAGCAATCGCCGATTTTCCGGCGCGCAGAACGCGGCGTGCTCGCGTCGTTCGTGGGTCTTCTGCTCAGCACCACCCTACGCTTCGGTATGGGAGCCGCTTGGTCTCTGCCCAGCGTCACTCTCGCCGTGGTGGCCTTCCTGGCACTTCGACTTAAGATCGACATCCTGTGGGTCATCCTGGTCGGCGCTGCCGTCTCAGCAACGCTGTTATAGGGGGCTATCATACTAATTTGACGACAAACGTATAGTATTGAGCCAGTCGAAGCAGGTCAAGGAGCGGACCAGGTCCGGCTGCGCGCCGAGGGCGCGCAGGCCTTCGCAGAGCCGTTCGCCGACCGCCTCCAGGGTCGGGAAGGTGTCGTTGCCAAAGTGGTTCTCGCGCAGGTACTCCCAGACGTGCTCGACCGGGTTGAGCTCCGGGCTGCGGGGCGGCAGGAACAAGAGGCGCAGGTTGTCGGGCAACGCCAGGTCATGGGCGTGATGCCAGCCGGCCCCGTCGAGCAGCATCAGACAGGAGCTTTCCGCGAACTCGTGGGCGGTGTGCCGCAAGAAGAGCGTCATGGTCTGGGCGTCCACCCAGGGCAGGATCAAGGACGTGCAGCCGCCGTCGAACGGACTGACCGCCACGAACCCGTACAGGTACTCCCGGACGATCTGCCGGCCCACCACCGGCCGCACAGGCAACGGCGCCCAACAGCGGCGGGTATCGTTGATCCGGCCGAAACGCCCTTCGTCTTGGAAGAGCAACCTCCGGGGCCGATCGGGCGGGGCCTCCTTCAGCGCTTCCGCCACGAGTTCCGGGAGTTTTTTTTGAACTGGGCCTGGGCCTGCGGATCGGCCTGCACGTGCCGTGGCCGCGGGCCCAACTTCCGCCAACCGTGGCGGTGCAGCAAGCGGTACACGTAATCCAGCGAGACCTTCTTCCCGACCGCCTGGCGGACCCGGCCGTGAATCTGTTTCGCGGTGAGCACCTGCCCACGCCCGGCTTCTTCCTGTAGCGCGACCAGTAGGTCCCGCTCCTGGTCCAATGTCAGGGAGCCCCAGCGTCGTCCGCCGCGCCCTTGGCGTGCCAGCCCCGCGGGGCCTTGGCGGTTATACTGGCTGAGCCAGCGCCACACGGCGGGCGTGGAAACCCCGAGCAACGCGGCGACCTCGTGCGCGGGGTAGTGGCGGAGGTGCGTGAGCCACACAGCCAGACGCCGCTGGTAGGCCCCGCGCGAGTCGCCGGCACGCACCCACTCCAACAGTTCCAGTTCGGACAACCACGGTTCAACATGCGGTTCTCGTGGCATGACCAGCGCCTCCTTGCACCGGCCGGCCAGGATACGTACCTATACGTTTGATGTCAAACTGGTATCAGTTCGCTGGAACAGGGGATGGCGTGGAAAAACGGGACCGGCACCTCGCGGCCACGCCACTTGGAGGTGGCCCCTCTGTTCAAGGTGCGGTGCCCTGAGAATACGCGCGCGCATGGTGCTGCGGGCTACCTCGGCCCCGTATCCCCCGCGGTCACCAGTGTCCGGCACACCTGCGCCGGCAGATCGGCGCTGCACTTCCCATTGATGAGCAGCGCAAACGCGAGCACCGTGTTGTCGGGACGCGTGATATAGCCGGCCAGCGTGTGCACGCCGGCCAGCGTGCCGGTCTTGCCCCGCAGCCGGCCGCGCAGCAGCGGGTCGTTGTACCGGCGCTGCATGGACCCAAGCTCGCCTGCCCGGGCCAGGCTCTGCATGAACAGCTCGGCCTGCGGATGTCGGTACATCCGCAGCAACAGCCGCACGAACTGGGCCGCCGTCGCCCGGTTCTCATGGCTGAGCCCGCTGCCGTCGCGCAGGGTCGCCCCGCGGAGCTCGACACCGAGCTGCCGGAGCGTGGCTTGCACCACCTCGTGCCCGGCCTCGAACGTGCCCGCGGCTCCGCTGCGCCGGCCGTCCGGCGCGTACGCGGCCAACGACTTCAGCAGGCACTCGGCGAACAGGTTCTGGCTGAAGGTGTTGCAGCGCCACAGCACGTCGGCGAGGTCGGTCGTGTGCGTGGCCAGCAATGTGGCGCTGGCCAGCTCGCCGTCGGTCAATTGCCGGCGGACGATGTCACCGCGGACGGCGATGCCCCGTTTTTCCAGAGCGCGCTGCAGTGCGTGGGCGAAGAAGATCGTCGGCTGGTTGACCGCTACCGGGTCCAGCGGTCCGCCATTGGCCACGGTGCCGCTGAGCTGGAACACCTCGCTGCCGGCCGGCCGCTTCAGGATCGGGCGCTGCTTCTTGCCACGTTTCAGTGTGTTGCTGACCAGGCCGGGCGACAGGTGCGGCTGAAGGCGCAGCTCGATCTCGCCGCCCCGCACAACGACGGTCACATCAAGGCAGTTGTCGTTGAGGTTTAGTCCGCCGACGGGCGCCTGGTACCACCGATCGGCCTGGCTGTCGGGCCAATCGGGGTGCCGCACCTGCTCATCGAAGACCGTATCGTCCAGGACGACCTTGGTCAGCGCCGTCACGCCGCGCGCCCGCAGTGCCGCGGCCCATTCCTCGAAGAAGTGGTCGCTGTCCCGGCCGTGACGCTCCGCAATGCGCTGATCGCCTAGTCCCGGGTCGCCGGCCCCGACGACCCACAGCTCGTCGCCCCAGACGTACACGCGCGTCTGGTACTGGAAAGCCGGTCCGAAGCGTTCCAGCGCCGCCGCGGTCACGAAGAGCTTCTGGACGCTGGCGGGTTCCAGCGGCGTGGCGGCCTCGTAGGCAAACCACTCTGCCCCGCTGCCGACCTCCGCCACGGCCAGCCCGACTTGGGTGCGCTCCGGAACCCTGGCGAGCAGGCTGCTTAGGCGATCCTGAAGCTCGGGCCGGGCGGGCGGCTCGGCTAGGGCGCGCCCGGCGCCGAGGAGTACGAACACGATCGCCGCGTACCGCCACGTTATGCCCGACGGCCGGGACGGAGCCCGGCCGCTACGCTCTTTACCCACCGCTGGTGCTCCGCAGAATGCTGACCGCTTTCTTGAAAGGCGCCGGCAGCGGCGCTTCCAGCTCCATCGGCTTTTCAAGGATCGGGTGCCGGAACTGGATCTTCCACGCGTGCAGCGCTTGATGCGCGAAGATCGGCTCGACCGGCCCCGCCCCGGCCAGGTCGAACTCGCTGACCACCCGGCCGCCATACATTGTGTCCCCCACGATGGGATGCCCGATATGCGACATGTGCACGCGCAACTGGTGCGTACGGCCGGTCTTGGGAAACAGCTTGACCAGGGCGTAGCCCTTATACCGCTCGGCGACTTCGTAATACGTCACGGCGCTGCGGGCCACGTCGATCTTGTTCTCGCGAATCATGACCGCGAACTTCTCGCGGACGACCGGGTGCACGCCGATCGGGGCGTCGATCGTATCGCCGTCGAGCTGCGGGTCGCCGTGCACCAACGCCAGGTACGTTTTCTGCACCGTGCGCCGCTCGAATTGCAGCGCTAGCCGCCAATGTGCCTCGTCGGTCTTCGCCACGAGCATGATGCCCGTCGTGTTCTTGTCCAGCCGGTGGACGATCCCCGGCCGAAACGGGTCCTCGCCGTGGCTGAGCTCGTTGGCGTAGAAGACCAGCCCGTTGGCCAGCGTCCCCATCTGGTCGCCGCGGGCCGGATGACAGATGATGCCCGCCGGCTTGTTGAGCGCCAGCAGGTAGTCGTCCTCGTATAGGATCTCGAGCGGGATTTCCTCGGGCACGACCTCGCGCGGCTCGGGCGGTGGAATGACCAGCTCGACCAGGTCCCCGCCGCACATCTCGTAGCTCGGCTTGGTCGGCGCCCCGTTGACGGTGATCGTGCCTTGCTTGATCAGGCGCTGAATCGCTGTCCGCGACAGACGCGGGAAACGCCCATGCAGATACTTGTCCAGGCGACGCCCCGGCAGCTTACGGCGAATGTGCAGCCGCACACGCTCCGCGTGGTCATCGTCGATCGGAATCGGGCGTTCGAGAATATCCTCGGAATCGTGATTCACGGCGACGGGCCGGGCTCGGCTGGCGGCTTCTCGGGGGCGGGCTCAGGCTGTGGGGCCGGCTGCGGCTCCTCCGCCGGCTTCGGCGTGGGCGCCGGAGGAGCCGGTAGACTTGGCCACTGGTCGCGGGGAACGGGCGTCGGATTCAGAGTTACTGTCCCGGGCTGCGTCGTGGCCGTCGGCGGTGTGAGCTGCGGCGTCAGCGTCACGGACTGGCTGGTGGGCTGCGGGGGTGGCGGCGGGTCGCCCGGAACGAACGCTACGGACTTGGCCAACTTGTCGAGGTCTGCGAGACGGAAGTCGGCCAGGGCCTTGTATGGCGAGCCCGCATAGCGCGTATCCTGGACCAGCGCCTGGTACAACTCTCTGGCCCGGTCGAACTGCCGCAGGGACTCGGCGGTGCTGGCCGACAGGAAGGTGGCCGCGGCTTGCAGCATGGGCGTCGACTCGGGATCGCTCCGCACCTGTTCGAGCACCTTCGCGGCTTCCTCGAAAGCGGCCGGCCGCGCGCTGGGGTCGGCGAGGCCCCGCTCTACCTGCGAGCGGGCCAGCTCGATGCGGGCATAGCCCAGTACGCTCGGCGGGAGCTTCTCCTGGAGCATGGCCCGCAGCTCGTTCTGCGCCCCGGCCGCGACGTTGGCGTCCGCGTCCGACAGACCCAGCACAACCCGCTCGAGCCGGTCCCAGTCGCGTTCTGCCGCCAACCGCTGGCTGTAGCGCCAGCCGAACCACGCCAGCACGGCGATCGCCACTACAACGACGGCGCCGGCCGAGTACAGGAAGCGCGGGCTTTTCAAGTCCTTCAGAGAGGCCAGGGCATCGGCCAACTCGTTGGTTTTCAGTTGATGTCGCGTATCAGCATCCATTCGGTGTACCTCAGGGTAGGCCCACCGCTTATGGCGGTGGGGGGGTCGGTCGGGCCGGCTGGTCGGTGTCGCCTTTCCACAGCGGCCCGACGTCGAGAATCAGGGTTGTATTGAAGCCTTTGGGTTTGATGAACACGTCGCACTCTTCGCTGTCGCTTACGAAGCGCAGCGTGTAGTCCCCGTTCACGAAAACCTTCGGCCCCAGCCGGAACCGCACGGTCGGCATGTAGTGCTCGTAAAAGCGGACGACCTCGCCCGGGGCGAGCGAGCCCTGGAACTCGCACTGGGCGACGCGCGTGGCGCCGCTGTGCCGCGCCCGGCTGCGCTCGGACACGATCGTGAAGCCCGTCGGAATCGGGATTCCCTTGAGCAGCGGATGCTCGAGCGGCGCCACCACCGGCGTCTGGTCCGCCGTGGTCGCCATGGGCGCGTTGCTCCCCGAGCTCTCGCAGCCCCACAGGCTCAACGTCATGAGCGCCAAGCCAAGCATCGTCCCTGCGGCGCGGGTGCAATCCGGTTGTCGCATGAAGAGAGCGTGCACGGCTGTTTCTCCTGGTCGATCCGCAAACACCTCATTCTGAGCAGGGACGGCCCGCGAGTCAAACGCCTGGCAGCCGGCGCATGGCCTTTCAGCGCTCTTCCGCAGGCCGGTGCCCGGTCACGCGGGCTCAAACAGCGGCGTCGACAGGTAGCGCTCGCCCGCGGAGGCGAGAATGACGATGATGAGCTTGTCCTTGTTCCCGGGCCGCCGCGCCACCTGATCGGCCGCGCCCAACGCCGCCCCGGAACTGATCCCGCACAGGATGCCCTCCTGTTTGGCCGCCCGGCGGGCCCAGGCAAACGCGTCGTCGTTACTCACCTGGACCACTTCGTCCACGATGCCCAGGTGCAGGTTGTCCGGAACGAACCCCGCCCCGATGCCCTGGATCTTGTGCGGCCCCGGCTGCAGCGGCTGACCCGCCAGTTTCTGCGAGATCACCGGCGAGTGCACCGGCTCGACCGCGACGCACTTGAACGTCGGCTTGCGCGACTTGATCGCTTCGCCGACCCCGGTGATCGTGCCGCCGGTGCCTACGCCTGCGACCAAAACGTCCGCCCGGCCATCGGTATCGGTCCAAATCTCTTCGGCGGTCGTCTTCTTGTGAATGGCGATGTTGGCCGGGTTGCTGAACTGCTGCGGCATGAAGGCATTCGGGGTCGCCGCGAGCAGCTCTTCGGCCTTCCTGATGGCTCCTTTCATGCCGTCCGACGCGGGGGTCAGGACCAGCTCGGCCCCGAGGTGCTTCAGCACCGCCCGCCGCTCGAGGCTCATGCTCTCGGGCATGGTCAAAATGAGCTTGAGCCCCTTGGCCGCGCAGACGAACGCCAGGGCGATGCCGGTGTTGCCGGAGGTCGGCTCGATAATCAGCGTGTCCGGCTTGATTTTGGCGCGGCGAATCCCGTCTTCGATCATGCTCACGCCGATGCGGTCTTTGACGCTCTTGAGCGGGTTGAAGAATTCCAGCTTGGCGTAGACGGCGGCCCCGCCGCGGATGATGCGGTTGACCCGCACGAGCGGCGTGCGGCCGATGGTCTGAGTCACGTCGTCGTAAAGCTGGCCCATGATCGACTCCTCCAGGTGCGGCCCGCCGGGACCGCATTCTTCCTGACCGGCCCAGTGTCGTCAAACGGAGTATAGTTGCGAAAAGGACTCCCGACTCCTTTTCCCGACAACGGACTTATTGGCCGGTGGCCGCGGTCGCGTAGGCGCGGTAGACTCAGCACCGCGACACCGCCCGTTTCTCGTCAGAGGAGGCGGTATGAGCGAGTCGCCGGACAGCGTGCAGGGATGCGCCTCTGTCGCCGAATGGGGGTGTTTTCATGCCCGGGCCGCGGCCAACCTTCGCCGCCGGTACGCTGCCACTCCCGAGCTGACCCCGCGAATGGTCGCGGAGACGGTGGCGGCTGCTTTGCCTACATCGTTAAGCGACGGGTTGTTGCGACGGCTCGCGCAGCTCGGCTGGCTGTCTGCCGACGCGACGATTCGCTTTGACGTGCTGGATGGGCCGAGCTGCCCGCGCGAGTTCCGTGGCAACCGCCGCGAGCTGGTTCGCCTGGCGGTCTTCGGGCTGCCGGGACAGGGTGTCCCGTACCGCGAGAAACACCGGCAGGATGTTTATCAGCAGCTTTGCTCCGAGATCATGAGCGCCGCGGTGGACGAAGCCTCGCTGGAAAGCATCGCCACGCGGGTCATGAATCACCCCGACGTGCTCTCTGATTCCGTGCTCGCCGCCATGCTGCGGGCCTTTATCGCCGAGCGCGACGTTGCGCTGCGCGCGGCGGTGACGCCAGCGGAGAAAGAGGCGTTGAAGGCACAGCGCTCCAAGCTGCGCCAGGCGTTCGAAACGCCGGCGTGGCGCGAGTTTCCCACCCGGGAGGAAATGCTGCTTTCGTTCGCCCGGCTGCAACGCGAGTTCGACGGGTACTTGGCGCAGTTCGAGGAGGGTCGCGCCCGGCAGGTTCTCGATCGCATGCGCGAGCTGCGCCACCGCTATCCCGTGCACGTCCCGGCCGCTGACCTCCAACGCTGCGAAGAGCAATATGACCAGTTGCTGAAACGGGCGGGCCAATATCGGCGGCAGATTCCGGAGTTGGCCGCCCGCGGGGCCGCCGCCGCCCGTGAGGGCGACGAGCAAACGGCCAGTTGGGTGACCCGGCGGCTGCAGGCCATCCATACGCTGCTGCCGAACCTGCTGCCCGCGCCGGAGCTCGAGAAGTTGCGGGCCCAGATTGCGCAGAGCAGCAAGGCGCGCGAGGACCAGGAGCTGCAGCGGGAGTTCATCGAGCGGCAGCGCGAAGTCGCGCTCAAGATCAAGAACCTGGCGGGCATCATCCACCGTTTCCACGAGCTGGCGGGCAAGTTGGCCCCCGCGCACGAGGCCTATCGCCGGGCCGAGCTCAACTATCGGCAGGCGGTCGCGGAAATCCGCGGCATGGACACCGAATGGTTGAGCGGGCTGGTGCTGCACCTGGAGACGCTCATGGAGGACCTGGACGATCCCACGGGGCAGGTCCAGAACCAGCTCGACCAATTCATTACCAATGTCCGTACGGCGCTCAACCGCCTGTGCCTCGAAATTCGGGCCCGGCAGGCCAAGCGTCCGGCGTCCGGCACGCCGCCCGCACCGCCGGCATCTCAGGAGCCGCCTCCGCCGCAGGTCTAACCTGAGGCCCTATTGCGTGTCCTGCACCTAGGCACCACAATGCCCGCGAACACAGTGGACCGGCCCCTGAGCGCTCGGTGATGACCCGCGCCGAATCCATGCTGGACAACGCGTCTTTGCGGCCGGAGGCGCGCGCCATGGCGCGGTCCGAGAAGCGCGTGCCCTGGTACGACCGTCTCAAGTTTGGCCTGGTGCGGTGGTTTCTGGCCGGCTGGGTGGCCCTGTTCAGCCTGCGGGGGCTCTATCTTTTCGGCCGCTGGTTTGGGCTCATCGAGTACCTCATCAATTTCAAACGCCGGGCCCGCTATCGCCGCGAGTTGGCGGATGTCTTCCCGGAAGGGCTGTCCAAGGCCCGCGAGCGGAAGATCATCCGGGATTACTTCCGGCGCACGCGCTGTGACAAGCTCTTCTACCTGATCTTCGACCGGCTGCCGCGCGAGAAAATCATGCGCCGCATCCGGTTCCACGGGCGACAGTATCTCGACGAGGCCCTGGCCCGCGGGCACGGCGTCTATGTCATGCTGAGTCACCACGGTTCCCATCACGTGGCGGCCCTGCTGATGGCGTTGCTCGGGTATCGCTGCGGCGGGGTGCGCGACCGCAACGAGGGCACGCTGCGGCGCTACGTCCAGGACAAGTACGCGCGGACCTTCCCGGAATACGCCGCCGTACGCATGTTGTATGCCGACAGTTTCCCGCGTGACATCTACCGGTGCTTTCAGGAGAACCGCGTGCTGGGCAGCGCGCTCGATGTGGGGCGTGTGCGGGGCCAGACGCTGAAGACGTGCCCGGTGCGGGTCTTCGGCCAGACGCGGGAGTTTCTGACCGGCACCTTGCAGGTCGCGCTGCGCTGCGGGGCCACGATTTGCCAGGCGTTCGTCGTTTCCCGCCCGAGCTTCTACTTCCGGCTGATCGTCAAGCCGCCGCTGTACGTGCCGGTCGAGGCCGAACGCGGGCAGAATCCGGAATTGATCGGTCGGCTGATGCAGATGTACGCCGACGGCATTGCGGCCCATGTCCGTGAGCACCCGGAGCACATCAGCCGGGTGTGAGCACTTATCGAACCTGCTGCGCGGGCAGCGACTGAACCGGCGGGTCCTCACGCCGGCGCGCCGGGCGGAGGGCGGCCCGGCTCTGTTTTGGGCTGCGGGGCGGCGAGGGCTCCGCGCCCGGGTCTAGCGCCTCGACGACCGACTGCCCCGCCGGTAGAATCCCGCCCGACGCACGGGGCCTAACGCGGTCCTACGGGTTGAGAGTATGAAGTTCGTTTTGATCGATCGCATTGTGGAGCTTGAATCCGGCCGGCGCATCGTGGCGCAGAAAGCGGTGTCGCTCGCCGAGGAGTACCTGGCCGACCACTTCCCGAAATTCCCGGTGCTGCCGGGCGTGCTGATGGTGGAGGCGATGGTGCAGGCCGCCGCGTGGCTGGTGCGCGAACGGCTCGATTTTGCCCCCAGCCTGGTGGTGCTTCAGGAAGCCCGCAACGTCACCTACAAGAGCTTTGTCACGCCCGGCCGCGTGCTCACGATCGAAGCGGTCTGTAGCGAGCTCGACGCGGAGCACAGCGTCTTCGCCGCCCGCGGCGAAGTGGACGGGCGCGAGATCGTCAAGGGCCGGCTCACGCTGCGCCATCTGCACCTGGCGGCGCTGGACAGCCGGTATCAGGATGTGGACACCCGGCTGCGCGCCCAGCAGCGCGCCTGGTTCAAGCTGCTCTGGAAGGGCCAGCCGGCTGGCCAGCCGGTCGGCACAAAATAGGGAAACGAATCGCCTTCGCATGGAGGACGTCGCTGATGGCCGCATTGCCCCGCGAAGAGGTGTTCGCCAAGGTTCGCCAGGCGCTCATGGACGCCCTGAGCGTCGAGGAAGATGAAGTCACGGAGGAGGCGACGCTGACCGGCGACCTGCAAGCCGAGTCGATTGACATCCTCGACATCGTGTTCCGCTTGGAAAAGATCTTCGGCATCAAGATCTCGCAGGAAGAGCTGACGCCGCGCGACGTGCTGAGCAATCCGGAGTACGTCAACAATCGCAAGCTCAACCCGGCGGGCCTGGCGGTGCTCAAGCAGCGCGTGAAGCACGCCAACTGGTCCAAGTTTGAGCCGGACCCGGACATCGACAAGATCCTGGACGTGTTCACCGTGGGTACGATCGTCAACTTCGTCGAGGACAAGCTGGCCACGGCCGGCTAAGGTGGAGCATGCGCTGGATCTGGATTGACCGGTTCGAGGAGTTCGTGCCCGGCGAGCGGGCGGTGAGCGTCAAGAACGTCTCGCTCGCCGAAGAGCACCTCCACGACCACTTTCCAGGTTTCCCCGTCATGCCCGCCAGCCTGCTGATCGAGGGGATGGCCCAGACCGCCGGCATCCTGGTCGGCCACGCCCGCCACTTCGAGGAGAAGGTCATCCTCGCCAAGATCAAACGGGCCGTGTTCCACGAGCTGGTGCGGCCGGGTGACCAGGTCCGTTTCGAGGCCCGCATCGAGCAGATCCAGGACGCCGCCGCCGTCACGCAGGGGGTCATCCGCCGCGATGGGGCGCTGGTCGGGGAGGTGGAGCTGGTGTTCTCGCACATTGACCAGAACATCAGCGGGCTGGAATTCCCCGAGGAGAATTTCGTCTTCACCGAGGAGTTCATGGCCCTGCTGCGCACGTACACCGAGCGGGACGCGCAGAGGATCCGCTTGTGAACAGCCGCCGCGTCGTCATCAGCGGCCTCGGTCCGGTCACGCCGATCGGCATCGGCGCCGCTGCGTTCTGGAGCGCGCTGCTCGAAGGCCGCTCGGGCATCCAGCGCATCCAGACCTTCGACCCGGCCCGCTTCGAATCGCAGATCGGCGGCGAGATCCCCGACCTCAAGGTCGCCGACTACGTGCACAAGAGCTACCGCAAGGCGGCCAAGATCATGGCCCGCGACATCGTGCTGGCGGTGGCGGCCGCCCACCAGGCGGTGAGCGACGCCCAGCTCCGGACGCGCTGCCTGCTCGAGCGCGGCGAGGCCGAGGGTGTCCCCAACGTCGACAGTACGCGCTTCGGGGCCAACATCGGCGCCGGCTTGATCTGTGCCGATCTGCCTGAGCTCGCCGAGGCGCTGCACGGCGCGAACGAGGAGGGCCGCTTCAGCTTCGCCCGTTGGGGCGCCGAGGGAATGAACAATCTCACGCCGCTGTGGCTGCTCAAGTTCCTGCCCAACATGCTCGCCTGCCACGTTACGATCGTGCACGACGCCGAGGGCCCGAGCAACACGATCACCTGTGGCGAGGCCAGCAGCCACCTGGCGATCGGTGAGGCTTTTCGCACGATCGTCCGCGGCGCGGCCGACGTGTGCATCTGCGGCGGGGCCGAGAGCAAGAGCAATCCGATGGCCCTCGTGCGGCAGGCACTCGGCCAGCGCCTCAGCCGGCGCAACGACATGCCACAGAAGGCCTGCCGCCCGTTCGCGGCCGACCGGGACGGCACGGCAGTTTCGGAAGGCGGCGGGCTGGTGATCCTGGAAGAGCTGGAACACGCCCGGCAGCGCGGCGTGCGGATCTACGCCGAACTGGTCGGCTTCGGCGCGGCGCATGACGCCCACATGGCCGCACAGCCGAGCCAGCCGCATCCGGAAGGCCGCGGCACGGCGGTAGCCATCCGCAAGGCCCTCAAAGACGCGGGCGTCGGGCCGCAACAGGTGGACATGGTCGCGACCGCGGCCTGCGGCTTGATCGCGCATGATCGCTCCGAGGCCCGGGCCATCCGCGGCGCGCTGGGCGAGCAGGTCGCGCAAGCGCGCGTGATGAACGTCAAAGCCGGCCTGGGCAACAATGGGGCCGGCAGTGGGGCGCTCGATTTCATCGCCGCCGTGCTGGCGGTGCACTACGGCTCGATCCCGCCCGCGTTCAACAGCGCGCCGCTCGATTCCGCGTGCGAACTGAACGTGGTCACGACGGGCCCGATCGACGCCCGCATCGAGTATGCGTTGTCGACCGCGTACGCGCTGGGCGGCGGCCAGAACGCAGTCCTGGTGATCCGACGGTTTCGTGGCTAATAGCCCACGACGCCGAATCTGGCTGAGAGCTGAAAGCTGAGAGCTTCCAAATGTCTCGTCGCGTAGTCATCACCGGCATGGGTTGGATCACGCCGCTCGGCCAGGACATCGAGGGCGTGTGGAAGTGCCTGCTGGCCGGCAAGAGCGGCGTCGCGCCGACCGCCATTTTCGATGCGCGGACGTTTCCCACCCAGTTTGCGGCCGAGGTCAAGGGCTTCGACCTGCGGAGCTTCTTGGGCCCCCGTTACGAAAAACACAAGACCTGCAGCCGCAACGCCGGCTTCGCGCTGGCGGCGGCCGAAATGGCCTGGCGCGCGGCGGGGCTCGACGGGCAGCCGGACGTCGCCCGGGACATGATCGGCGTGTACCTGGGTGGCGGCGAAGGGCCGATCGACTTCGATCATTTCGTCGCCGCGGCGATCGCCGGTTGGGACCCGACCCGCCGAGAGCTGGACACGCTGCGTTGGGCGGAGATCGCGCGGGAGCGTCTGACCGCGGTCAAGGAGTTCGAGCAGGACCCCAATTGCGCCGCCTGCCACATCGCCTGCCGCTTCGATGCCCAGGGCCCGAACTTCAACACCCTGACCGCCTGTGCCGCCAGCACGCAGGCCCTGGGAGAAGCGGCCACGCTCATCCGGCGTGGCGATGCCGATGTCATGATTTCCGGCGGGGCCCACAGCATGATTCACCCCCTGGGCGTCACGGGCTTCAACCGCCTGACCGCACTGTCGAAGCGGAACGACAGTTGCGCCAGCGCGTCGCGGCCATTTGACCGCACGCGCGACGGATTTGTCCTCGGCGAAGGCGCGGGGATTCTCATCCTTGAAGAACACGAGTGCGCCAAACGCCGGGGCGCGCGGCTGCTGGCCGAAATCCTCGGCTACGGCTCGACTGCCGACGCCTTCCGGGTGACCGACATGCACGAGGACGGCCGCGGGGCGGCTGCCGCCATGCAGGGCGCGCTGGACGCGGCCGGCGTCAAGCCGCACGAGATTGACTATATCTCTGCCCACGGCACGGGCACCGAGGAAAATGACAAGATCGAGACGCGGGCGATCAAGAAGGTCTTTGGTGAGCACGCGAAAAAGGTGCCGATCAGCAGCGTCAAGAGCATGCTGGGGCATCTCATTGCCGGGGCCGGCGCGGTCGAGCTGATCACCTGCGTACTGGCGATCCGCGACGGCATGATCCCGCCGACGATCAACTACAAAGAGCCGGACCCCAACTGCGATCTCGACTATGTGCCGAACCAGGCCCGCCGGGCGAAGGTCCGCACCTGCCTGAGCAACAGCTTCGGCTTCGGCGGGCAGAACGACACGCTGATCGTGCGGGCGTGCGAGTAGCCTCAGCGGCGCTATGGCGCGGTCGGGGCCGGGGCTTCCTTGCCTTCCTCGCTCTGCTCCTCCGCCGGTGCCTTCGCCGGCACGGCGCTGACGCGGAACGTCCGCACGGGCTGATCGTATTTCTTGAAGACGCCCTGCACCTTCTCGGCGGTCAGCCCTTCGTATGCGGCGGGGATATTCTTCAAATCCGCCAGCTTCATCTTGTGCAGGTCGAGAGTCTGGAGCTGACCCAACCAGAAGCGCGGCTCTTTCAGCTCCGTGTCCAGGTGGTTGCCGATCTGCTTCTTGGCGTTTTCGAGCTCCTCAGCCGTGGGACCCGCATCCGCGAAGGCCTGGAAGATGGTCTCCACTTCTTTGATGACCTCGCCGACCTTGTCCGGCGCACACGGGGCGCCGCTGAAGAACAGCCCGGAATCCACATAGACCTGTCCCGGGCCGTTGTACGACTGGATCGAGTACACCAGCCCCAGCTCCTCGCGCACCCGTTTGATTAGTCGGCTGTCCAGGATGTTCGCCGCCGTGTTGAGCGCCCGGACGTCCGGAATGTTCGTCGCGTCACAGCCCATGAAGCCGACCACGGCCACGGCCTGCGGCGTGATCGTGTCCACGTCAACCGGGCTTTCCAGCGGGCCCGGCGCGCGCTTGAGCGTTCGCAGCTTGTCGAGTTGCGGGGCGCTGCGCGGTCTGGTCGGCAGCGCGCCAACGTACTTCTCCATCAGCGGCAACGCCTCTTCCAACTGGATCTCCCCGACGACCGCGACCTCGATGGGGGCCTCGCGGCACAACCGCTGCAACCACGCCTGCGCGCGGTCCATGGACTGCGCTTCGATCTGCGCCGGCTTGAGCAGCACGATGCGCCGCGGGTCGCCGCTGCTGATGAGCCGGAACAGCGCGTCAAACGCGACGTACATCGGCGTCTTGCTCGCCATTTCATACTGCTGCAGGGCGCCCTCTTTCCAGTGGTCGAACGCGCTGGGCTCGAGCTTGCCGTCGGTGAGCAGCGCGTGGGCCAGTTGCAGGCCGGCTTCCAGGTCCTTCGGCGAGCCGGAGACGGTCAGCGTGAACGCGTCGTCCTGCGCGTTGCCGCCCACGCTGATGTTCTTGCCAGTCATGATGTCCTGGATGTCGGTCGAGGCCAGCCGCCCGGTGGCCGGTTGCTGGAGGATCAGTGCGGCGACGGTGGTGATGCCGGCGTTTTCCGCCGTCTCTTCGATCTGACCGCCGGCCAGCGTGATGCTCACCAGCACCGTGTCCTTCTTGTAGTCCATGAAACGGTGGTGCACGCGGGCGCCGTTGTCCAGCCACCCGCTGACGATGCCCAGGTCGTCATCCTTCTCGGTCTCGGACCACATACCCGGCGGCGGCTCTTTTTCGAGCAGCGTCGTGGGCTGCGTCTGGGGTGCAGGCGGCTCGACCTTGCGGGACTCGGCCGCCCGGGCCGCGGCGAGCACATCCTCCTCGCTGGGCAGCTTCACGTCCTCGGTCCGTGGCATGGTGAGCACGAACGCTAAGGTGCCCGGTTTATAGTCCGCCGCGAATTTCTTGTTGATCTCGTCGAGCTCGATCGTCGGCAACAACTTCTTCAGCACCTCCAGGAACTGCTCGGCCGACAGGATCGGTTCGCGGTCGTTCAGCGTTTCGGCGATTTCACCCAGCAGCTCACGGGCCTCGCGCGTGGGCTCCTTGCGCACGGCGTCCTCCGCGGACGCGAGCATGCTCTTTTTGCACAGCTCGAACTCCCGCTCCAGGAACCCGTACGCCCGGGCCCGCGTCACCTCCGCGATCAACTGGTCCAGAATCTGCTCCCAGTCTTTCGGCTCCCCGACCGCAGAGGCGTTCACGAGCACCCCATCGCTGAGGAAGTTTGAGACCTGCGCACTGGCCTCTCGGAAGCTGGCTTCCCCCTTCCGGATCCGCTCGGAAAACCGCCGGCCCATGATCCACGACCCGATCCGCTCGAGGAGTTCGACGCGGGCCTGCGCGACCGTCGTCGTGGGCGGCCGCGCGGGCAAGAGGTTGTAAAGGTCGACATTGCCCTCGGCGTATTCCGGGTCGGACAGCACGAGGGCCCGCTCCTGCGTGAACGGTTTGAGCTCCGGCCCCGACCCCGGCTTGGCCGGCAGCGCGCTCTTGTACTGGCCGAACCACTTCTCGATCAGCGGCAGGTACGGGGCGGGCTCGGCGTCACCCACCATCAGCAACGTGGTGCGCTGCGGCTGATACCAGGTGCGGTAGAAGCTCTCCAGCTCCGGCTGCTTGACGCTCTTGATCACCTTTTCCAGGCCGATCGGCAAACGCTGCCCCAGCTGCGAGCCCACGAAGAGCTTCTCGAAAAGCTGATCCCGCAGACGCTGCTCGGCGCTCATCCCGGCCCGCTGTTCCGCCAGCACCACCTCCCGCTCCTTGTCGATCTCCTCCTCCGGGAGCGCCAGGTGAAACGCGTAATCGCTGAGCACCATCAGCCCTTTGTCCACCTGCTCCGGCGCTGTGTCCGGCAGGAACAGCACGTACACCGTTTGGTCGAAGCCGGTGAACGCGTTCAGGTCGCGGCCGAACTCCATTCCGATGCTCTCGAAGTACGGCACAAGCTGGCCGGGCGGGAAGTGCTCCGAGCCGTTGAAGGCCATGTGCTCGAGGAAGTGAGCCAGGCCGCGCTCATCGTCCGTCTCGCTCAACGAGCCGGAGCTAACGTGGATCATGAGCGCCAGCTTGCCGGGCGGGACGCTGTGCTGCCGGTACATCCACGTCACGCCGTTTTCCAGCTTCCCGGTCTGGACCCGCGGATCGTGGGGCAGCGGCTCGTCGGCGTACGCGAGCATGCTCCAGCAGGCGGCAACGAGGACGGCGGCGGTTCGGGGGAGCGGTTTCGTCATGGAATTGGCCTTCCTGTTGTAAAAGGTGGGCGTCCTAACGCTGGCCAAGACGCGGCAGTATACCGCCGCCACCCGCCCCGGCGAGTATGCCTCGACAGATTGGCGGGGGAAGCCTGGAGCCGTCGCGTGCGCGGACTTATCGGACCTCACGCGAGAGTCCCGAGAATTTGCGAAAACGTCCGGCGGCCCAAACCGCCCATAAGATTCGTTATCACAAGAACTAGCGCAGAATGTGCCGCCCGCACGCGCGATCCTCTTGACCCGGCCCACGCGACACGCCGTACCGCGATACCTCCCGGTGCCTATAAGCTAGTGTAGTCCACCCTCCGTCCTTCACGGGAGCCAGAGGGCCGGAAGGTATCAAGGGACGCACGAAGCAGTTGAGGACCGGCCCCGGGGTCGGTCCTCTTTTTTTGACGCACCACAGGCTCCCCTTGTGTGGTGCTTCCGTCGGCGGAGGCGCACCCGCGTGGCGCGGGTTGCCCTCCGCCACGTTGTACCGGGCAGTCACGTCCTCGACCGTGCGCCAAGCAGAATCCCCTCATAAAGGAACCATACGCGCCTCGAGCGCGGGCTGCGCGTTGCTGGGGCCAGCGCCAGAGGCAGGAGACGGCGGGCCGCGCTGGCGCTGTCCGGCACGTAGTGCGGGAAGAAGATGTTTTTCGCATATCTTTTCGGAGCCGCGCTGGACTTCCGCCACGGGCACGGCCTATCAATTGATACCTCCTCCTCCCCTTGGGGACCCGTCAATCGCGGGTCCTCTTTTTTGCGCGCCAGTCGTCCTGGCACAACCAGCCCACGAATCGCGAAGTTTTCTGGGACAGGAATAGACTTCGGTCCGGAGATAGGCCTAGTAATAAGTACCTCCTCCTCCCCAAGAGGACCAACCAGGTCCTCAGAACTCCTCCTCTCACGAGGACCCGCCAGGCGCGGGTCCGCTTTTTTTGTTGGTCAGCGCCCGAGTGTTCTCGGGCCCGGCGGGTGGCTCCGGGGGCCGGTCCGGGGTTTGGGCGATAAGCGTCTCGAAACGCCTCCCGGCACTGGACATTCGTCAACTTGCAGTGCTAGAGTTTCTCGGAAGCGAGATTTTAGCGTTTTTTCGGGGGCAGCCTTACAAGTTGCCCCCAAGCACCGGTTGCGGATTCTTGACGAAGCGGGCGAGAACCTTGGAGTGGCGGTCCTCGCCCCTTGATGCACCACCTGGCTCCCCGTGGGGTGGTGCGAACCGAGGCGGACGGGCGCCTGCTCCGGAGCAGGACGCCCTCCGCCCAGGTATTTCTCTGCACTCCGCCGTCATTCAAGGTACAGGCACGTGGTCCAGCACGTGCTGCACCACGTCTTCGCTGGTCTTCTCTTCCGCTTCGGCCTCGTAGCTGACGATCACCCGGTGCCGCAGGACGTCGAGGGCGATGTCTTTCACATCCTGCGGTGTCACGTAACCGCGCCCGGCGAGGAACGCCATCGCCCGGGCCCCGCGCGCCAGGTAGATGGTGGCGCGCGGCGAAGCCCCGTACTCGATCCAGTCGCCGATCTGCAGGCCCAGCGCCTGGGGTGCGCGGGTGGCGTGTACGAGCGCGACGATGTAGTCCTTGACCTTGTCATCCATGTAGATCTCGTCCAGGACCTCGCGGGCGGCGAACACCTGCTGAACCTCCAGCACTTCGGCGACCTGGGGGGTGCCGCGCTGCGGGGCCATGCGGTCCAGGATGAGCCGCTCCTCCTCGCGCGAGGGATAGCCGACCAGCAGCTTCAGCATGAACCGGTCTACCTGCGCTTCCGGCAGCGGGTAGGTGCCCTCCTGCTCGATCGGGTTCTGGGTGGCCAGGACCAGGAAGGGCCGGTCCAGCGGGAACGTCTGGTCGCCGATCGTCACCTGCCGCTCCTGCATCGCCTCCAGCAAGGCGCTTTGCACCTTGGCCGGCGCGCGGTTGATCTCATCAGCCAGCACCAGGTTGGCGAAGATGGGGCCCTTTTTGACGGCAAAGCTCCCGTCTTTGGGCTGGAATACCATCGTGCCGATGATGTCCGCCGGCAGGAGGTCCGGCGTGAACTGGATGCGCTGAAAGCGGGTGCGGATGGCCCGGGCCAGGCAGGCCACGGCGGTCGTCTTGGCCAGGCCCGGCACGCCCTCGAGCAGAATGTGCCCGTCGGCCAGCAGGCCAACCAGCATCTTGCGCAGGAGCTGTTCCTGCCCGACGATGACCCGGCGAATCTCCGTAAGCAGCCGGTCAAAATGCTCGTAATGCTGCCGGACAAGCTGCCCGACCTGCTGGACTTCCGCGTGCGTGACGGCCATGCGCTGCCACCTCCGAGGGACTAACGGCTGTACATGGAAAAAGGCTAGCGTGTGCCGGGCCAAAATCAATGTGGCCGGCGGCGCTTGACGGCCCGCCCGCGAGCGGGTAGGAGTTCCGCCGCCGTTCTTCCCGTGCCCGGCGCAGTCCGCGGGGTGGGCGGCGTGCTGCGGCCGGGAGGATTGGGCATGCCGGATGTGTGCAACGTCGCGCTGCTGGGTCAGAAGTTCATGGGCCGCGCGCACAGCAATGCGTACCTCAAGGCGGCCCGTTTCTTCAACCTGCCGCTAGTGCCGGTGATGCACTCGATCGTCGGCCTGGACCTGATTGCGCTGGCGCCATTTGCCGACCGTTGGGGCTGGAAGAACTACAGCACGGCCTGGAAGGACGTGGTCAAGAACCCCGAGATCGACCTGGTCGACGTGAGCACGCCCAACTACATGCACGCCGAGCAGGCCATCGCTGCCCTCGCCGCCGGCAAGCACGTGGCCTGCGAGAAGCCGCTGGCCCATACCCTCCGCGATGCGCGGGCGATGAAGAACGCCGCCGTCCGCGCCCGCCGCTGTAAGACCTTTGTGTGGTACAACTTCCGGCGTTGCCCGGCAGTGGCCCTGGCCCATCGGCTGGTCAAGGAGGGCCGGCTGGGGCCCATCTACCACGTCCGGGGGTGTTACCTGCAAGGCTGGGGCGGGCCCGAGACGCCGCTGGCCTGGCGGTTCCAGCGGAAATACGCCGGCAGTGGGGCGCACGGCGACCTGAACGCCCACATCGTGGACATGGCCCGGTTCATTACGGGGCAGGAAATCGTCGAGGTGACGGGGGCGATCGCTGAGACCTTTGTCACCGAGCGGCCCTTGCCGCCCAGCGCGCGGGTCGCGATTCCGGGGGCGCTGCCGCCCAAACCGCGGATGGGCAAGAGCGATGTGGACGACTGCGTGCTGTTCCTGGCCCGCTTCAAGGATGGGGCGGTCGGCAGTTTTGAAGCCAGCCGGGTGGCGACCGGCAACCTGAACAACAACAGCATCGAGATCAACGGCGGGCGCGGGGCGCTGCGGTTCGGCTTTGAGGACATGAACGTCCTGTGGTTCTACGACAACCTGGAGTCGAAGCAGACGGCGGGCTGGCGGCGGATCGTGTGCACTACCGCCGGCGAGCATCCGTACGCCGGCGCCTGGTGGCCCGAGGGCTGTGTCATCGGCTACGAGCACACCTTCGTGAACATGGTGGCGGACATGATGGCGGTGCTGGGCGGCGAAGAGCCGATCGTCCCGCTGCCGGATTTCGCGGACGCCTATGAGACGCAGCGGGTCCTGGAGGCCGCCATGTTGGCGGCCAGGCACCGCGCGGCGGTGAAGCTGACCGAAATCAAGTAGTGCAAGGCCCCAGCCTTGCGCGGGGTGACCGCCGTCGGGCCTGTTCTTGCGTTCGCATGTTCCCACGCGCTTCTCTCGCATCCGCCGCCATTGCGCCGTAGAATGCGGGTCGGCGGAGTGGGCCAGGCGGTCGCTCTTGACCGCCGCGTCGGGCTTCGGTCCGGCCCGGCCGGTCAAGGGAGGAAAGTCCGAGCTGGACAGGGCACGGTGATGGCTAACGGCCACCGGGCGCGAGCCCAGGGAAAGTGCCACAGAAAACACACCGCCGGCGGAGCAGTGATAACGTGAAAACGTGAAAAGGTGAAAACGCCAGCGGGCCGCGCAACTGCCCGTTATCACGTTTTCACCTTATCACCTTATCACGCTCCGCCGGTAAGGGTGAAAAGGTGCGGTAAGAGCGCACCGCGCGGCCGGTGACGGTCGCGGCACGGCAAACCCCACCGCCAGCAAGCCCAAATAAGGGGCGATGAGCCGGCCCGGCTCGCTACCAGCCCCGGGTAGGGCGCTTGAGCCCGTCGGTAACGGCGGGCCCAGAGGAATGGCCGCCATCCGATCGTCTGGGTGGCACACACAGACTCGTCTGTGCGTGCCGTTCGCCTCGGCGATTCGGGAACAGAACTCGGCTTACCGGCCCACTCCGCCTTTTCTGGGCTTAGCCACGCACAAACAGGTCTGTGCGTCGTGCCCGGGAACGCGCCGTGCTGACAAGGACGTCATGTTCGAAAGACGCCTGGCCTGGTTCTCGGTTCTGCTCACCGGCGTGGCGCTGATTGTCGTCGCGCGGCTGGTGCAGATTCAGGTCGTGCAGGCCGCTGAGTACGAGCGCCTGGCCGACCGGATTCTAACCCGCCGGCCGGAGTACATCCCCGCACCGCGGGGCACCGTCCTGGACCGCAACGGCCAGGTTCTGCTCACCGACGTCCCGGCCGCCGATCTCTGCATCCACTACGGCGCCCTGACGCTGCGCGACACGTACCTGCTTCAAGCCGCCCGCGCACTGCGTAAACGCGGCGAGTATCCCGCCGACCGCGACTTGCGCGACATCGTCCAGGAGCTGCGCCAACAGATCGAGGAAATGTGGTGGCGCCTGGCCGGTTTGACTGGCGTGTCGCAGCCGGAATTACTCGAACGTGCCGGGAAGGTCGTGGCCCGCATCGAGCGCTGGCGCGCCGCGACACAGCAGGAGATGATCCGCGAAGAAAACCAGTTGCTGCCGGTGCTGGAGGACATCGACAACGAGGTGGCCGTCGCGGTCCGCCTCGAGCTGGAGCAGTATCCCTGGCTGCGGGTAGTGCCCAGCTCCCGCCGCGTCGCCGCCCACGCCGACACGCTGACGCATGTCCTCGGCCGCATGGGCGCCGTCAGCCCGGAGCACATCGCCGCCGACCCGCTCCAGGGCGACGCGCTGCGCGGGCTGCGCAAAGGCGACCGCTGCGGCGTTTCGGGGATCGAGCACCTGGCAGAGTCGTCGCTGCGCGGCGGACGCGGCCGGATCACCCTGGACTATGCTTGGCAGCCGCGGGAACGCGTCGAAGCCGTACCCGGACATGACGTGCACCTGACGATTGACCTGGACCTGCAGGAGCACATCCTGGGCCTGCTGGAAGAAGCGATCCAGAATCGCCCTGAGGGCGAGCGGGCCGGTGCGGCAGCGGTCGTCATGGACGTGGCCACGCGTGAGGTCCGCGCCCTCGTGAGCTATCCCACGTACAGCTACGGCGGTTTCAACGACGAGTACGAGCAGCTCCGCCGCGACGCGACGCGCTTGCCGCTGCTGTTCCGCGCGGTTCAGGCCGAGTACCCGCCGGGGTCGATCTGCAAGGCGATCACGCTGGTCGGGGGCCTGAGCGACGGCGTCATCACGCCGGCCACGCGCTTTCACTGCACGGGGCACCTGCTGCCGGACAAGCCGGACCGCTTCCGTTGCTGGATTTACAACCAGTACGACGGCCTCACGCACGACATGTCCGAGCCGGCGGGCCAGGACGGGGAGAGTGCGGTCCGCAACTCGTGCAACATCTACTTTTTCCAGGTCGGACAGAAGTTGGGGCCGCAGCGCCTGTGTGAATGGTTCTCCCGTTTCGGGTTCGGCCGCCCGACCGGCACGGGCCTGATCGAGGAGGCGGACGGGATCGTGCCGGATGCGGCCTGGATGGCGCGTGTCGCCGGCCGGGCTCATCAAAGCGCCGACGCCTGGAACTTTTCGATCGGGCAAGGCGAGGTCACGATCACGCCGCTCCAGGCCGCCAACGTGACAGCGTCGATCGCGTCCGGGCAGTGGGCGCCGGTCCGCCTGGCCTACGACGACACGGGGCATGCCTTTGGCGCCCCCCCGGCGCCGCCCACCACCTTCGATGAGCAGGCCCTGCGCGTGCTCCGGCGGGGCATGTGGCGTGTGGTCAATGAGCATGGTGGGACGGCGAACAAGTACGCGCCGCTCGCTTTGCCCGACTACGAGCTGTGCGGCAAGACGGGGTCGGCCCAGGCGCCGCCGCGGCCGGTTGCCTATCGCTATACGTTCGAGTGGCCCGCTGGCCGGCGCGAGAGCGCCATCGCCTACCTGGAGGAAGATGCTCTGGCCCAGCTCGCGCCCGCCGGCGAAGACCCGCCGCGGTGTGTCGGCCGGCATGCCGTCGAGCGCTACCCCAACCTGGACGAAGGCGAGCGCTTGCCGGCCCACGCGTGGTTCATCGGCTATACGCAGCCGGTGACCACGCCGCGCGGCGAGCGCCCGAGCGGGAAGGTCTACGCGCTTGCGGTGGTCATCGAATTCGGCGGCAGCGGCGGATCACTGGCCGGGCCGGTGGCCAAGAGGATTGCGGAGTATTTGTTGCGCTGAGTAGCGTCGGCCCCCCGTGGCCGACGTAGAAGGCAGGAAATTCTGCGGTGATCGACGCCGGTCCCGGCGCGCCGGGAGGGCCGGCGCTACATGACTCATGCTTGACCGACCGCTGCTCAACTTGACGCGACTTGGCTGGGGGCTGGCCGTCCCTGTGCTCTTCCTGTCTGCGGTCGGGCTGGCCTGCATCCACGCCACGGAACAGGGCACGTTTGCCGGGTCCGGCGCCACCATCCTCGAGGGCGGCACGACGGAAAGCAGTGCGCTGCTGCGGGTGTACAACGCCATCGGGTCGCAGACAGTCAAGCAGATCATCTATCTCCTCAGCGGCATCGGCTTGATGTTCCTGGTCCTCTGGCCGAGCTACCAGAAGATCGGCTGGTACGCGTATCCCCTGTATGCGCTGGTCCTGCTGCTCCTGCTGCTGCTGGTCGTCGATCGCTTCCTCGACCAGTGGCACCTGCCGAGCCTGCCGTTCGTGCCGCTCGTGCGGAGTGCACGCCGCTGGATCGAGCTGGGCCCCTTCCGCATCCAGCCCTCGGAGTTCATGAAGCTGGCGCTGGTGCTGACCCTGGCCCGCTACCTGCGTTTTCGCGACTCCTACCGGCGCTGGCCGGGGCTGATCGCCCCGTTCCTGCTGACTATCATGCCGATGTTTCTGATCCTCTTTGAGCCCGACCTGGGCACGTTGCTCATGCTGCTGCCGCTCCTGCTGGCGATGCTGTTCGTGGCCGGAGCGCGGCCGCGCCATCTAGTTAGCGTGCTGCTGCTCGGCTGCGCGATCATGCCCCTCTTCTACCTGTACGGCATGCAGAAGTACCAGCGGGCGCGCATCCAGGTGCTCTTCCGGCAGAACTCCACCGATGAAGCCTGGCAGATGGACCAGGGCTACCAGCTCCGGCAATCGAAAATCGCCCTGGGCACCGGCGGTCTGACCGGCACTGGCTACGGCGAAGGCATTTTCGTCCAATACCGCGACCTGCTGCCCGAAGAGCACAACGACTTCATCTTCGCCATCATCGGCCACCAGTGGGGCCTGCTCGGCGGCGTGCTGGTGATCCTGGCCTACGGCGTGATCGTGATCTGCGGGCTGGAGGTCGCCACGGTGACCAACGATCCGTTCGGGCGTCTCGTGGCGGTCGGCGTCGTGGTCATGATCGCTGCCCAGGCGCTGCTCAACATCTGCATGAACATCGGCCTGGCCCCCATCACGGGCATGCCGCTGCCGTTCGTCAGTGCTGGCGGCAGCAGCCTGTGGACGAACTTCCTCGGGCTGGGTCTGCTGGTCAATGTCACCCAGCGGCGTCCGCTGTTGATCGCGCGCCCGCCGTTCGAGCACCACGACGAGTAGCGGTCCGCCCCCTCCGAGCCCGAAGCGCCAGCGCGGGACGCAGGGCCGGGCCGGCCCGGCGCGAACGGCCGAGTGAAACCGGCCCTACACCCCTTCCAAGGATCCCTCCCCCGTTTAGGGGGAGGGCAGGGTGGGGGTCGTGCCTCCGTGCCTTCTTGTTGGGCTACTCCGTCAATGCCGCGTACACGGCCTCCCAATACGCCCGGCTCTCGTCGTCCGCTTGCAGGTCGATGTTCGCGCCGACCGTGGCGACCAGGTCGTCGTATAGCTCAGGCCAGACGTTGGCCGCCAGCTCCTTCGCCAAATCCTCAGGAGCGGGCAAACCGGCCCCCGGAGCGTCGCCGCCGGGGCATGGATCGCACGTTGACGACATACAGCAGGGGTCCGACATGAGGGCGACGAACGGGTTGATATCCAAGAAGTCGAGCGACCCGTCGCAATTCACATCCCCGTGCCAGATTCGCGACCCCACGACGCAGTTGGGGTCGTTGGGGTCACTCGTGCAACCGAGACCCGGGAAGTACTGCGAGTACCCCACCGGGTTGGTAAGCGCCAGGACGAACGGATTGATGTCCGGAAACCCGACCGTACCGTCCCCGTCAAGATCGCCCTTGCACTCGGAAATCTCCCAGACGAAGTCCGCCGGCGTGCTGCCGCGATAGATCGTCGGGTTCTCTGGATCGCCGTGTTCGACCTTCACAATCGCTCCCACCTCGTCGTCCACGTACAGCCAGTCGTCGCCCGTGGCGTCATAATCCACGGCGATAAATGAGGTGGCGCCGACGATGTCGCCGCCGACAGTGATCCAGACCGGGTTGCCGACTTGGCCTTCGAATGACCCGTTCACCGCGATATGCCCTTTGAAGGTGAGGTCGTTCGGATCGTCCGGATCGCCGAGGTCGCCCGTCACGAGGATGCGCGCGTTGAGGGTGCCCACTTCGATGCTGCCCGTCAACGCCGCTAGGACGGGTACATTCGTGTTGCCGACGACGACAGTGCCATTCGCGTCGCCACCCACAATAATCTTGCCGCTCATCTCCGGCTTCTGGCACTCCATGCATTCCGCGACGATCGCGGCCGCGTTCCCATCCACGCGCACGGTGCCGCTAAGTTCGTTTCGTATGACCAGGCCCCCGGGGGAACGGTCGCCGAGCACGTGCAAAGTCCCGGCCAGATCGCCATCGATCTTGCAACCCCCATACCAGTCGCACGGCCCCATGTTGCCTACCTCCAGCAGACCCAAGAGGTTGGCGTTATCAGAGCCCATCTGGTGCAGCGTGCCGCTCACATGTACGTCGCCGATTAAGTCCCCTTCCCAATAGAGCCAGTCCACGTCACCCGATACATCGATGTGCCCCAGCACACTGCCGCAGAATTCGAGGTAGTGCAACGACTGCACGATCATGTCGTCGTACGGCTCCTGCGGATCGTTAGGTTCGTAACCCCAAGCGCCGCCCACCAGGATTGAGGGGGGCGGGGCGCGCGTCCCCGCATTCACGTACAAGCTGCGCATCGACGTGCAATAGAGGTCGCCTTCGAGGCCGCTAACCACGATGTCGTGGCCGATAGCGTTGCCGACGGTTGTCGTCCCCAGGGTCCCCGCGACGACGTTGTCGTCCGTGGCCAGGTCGTGCGCGACACGGCATTCGGCGATGACCGTCGTAGCATTCCCGGACAGGTTGAGCACGCGCACGTCATACGCTCCCCAGTAGCCGCCCTCGTTCGGATCGCGGAGGATGGAGACTTCCACCGTGCCGGTGACGTAGTACGCTACGGTGATCGACCAGATCTCACCCAGCCCATCGTGATCGCCCGTGGCCTGAATCTTGAAGACGCCGTCGCTCGTGATCTCCACGGTTCTCCACGGGTCCTGCAACAGGTTGTACGTGCCCGTCGCCTCCCAAACAGTGATCCAATTCGTGGCGTGAGCCCCGGCCGCCGCGCTGAGCGCGCACACCAAAACCGTAATCCACTTCCTTGACATTGCCATTCTCCTTTTTCCGCTACCCTAACGGAACTATCCGCGCCTGGCACCGCGCCAGACGATCAGCAACATCAGAATAACGAGTTGAAATGCACTCGGTTCCGGACTGACGACGCCGAAGCGAAAGTAGTCCCAGTGATGCAGACTACTGGCGCTCTGCGAGCCCTCGCCCCAACCGACGTACGACCCAGGAACTATTTGCTCGAAGGTGCCCTGGTGCGCCAACGCTCCGTCGATGAACAGGTCATAATCCCGCATGTCCGACGAGACCACCTGGTAATCGTGCCACACATGCGGCGCAAATGGGATCTCCAAAAAGCCCTCGAAGACACTGCGGATGTGGTCCTCGGTGTACATAAGACCCAGCATCCAGCCGTCATCGCTTTTCAGCCCGATGCCGGGGTCGCCATCCCCGTTCACGACGTCGACCTTCAAGCGCCATTCAGATATGAATATTTCATTTGGCCCAGGGTCCATCGGGCCGAAGTTTTCCATGTAGTAGGAGTCCCACACCCCGGGGTCATACAACGAGTCATAGGTGAGGATCCCGTTTTCGAGGGTGCGGTTGGCGCCGCCCTGGTGCGGGCCCTGCAAATTGCCCCAGCTACGGGTGTAGCCGAGCGCGTCCGGCCAGTCCGATCCATCCCAGTCGCTCCAGAACTGATTTCCGAGTCCTGGCGCGCCCGACAGGGCCATCAGCACCCCGGCGATCACAGCAGGTTTCATGACATTCCTCCAGCGGCTCCCCGCCAGTGTGCGTGAGCGAACGATGCGCGCCTGGCCCCGCGCCAGACGATCACCCACAGCAGAACAAGAAGTTGAAATGCACTCGGTTCTGGACTGACCACTCCGAACCGAAAATAGTCCCAATGATGAAGGCTGCCGGAAGTGAAGTTCTGCCCTGCGTCACCAAAGCCGACGAGCGATCCTGGAAACGTCTGCTCAAGCGTGCCCTGATGCACCAGCTCGCCATCAATGAACAGGTCGTATGTGCGGAGGTCGGGTGAGACGACACGGTAGTCATGCCACACGTACGGCACAAATGGGATATTCAAGTAGTTTTCGGACAGGCTCCGTATGTGATCTTCGGTAAACGCGTAACCCAAATTCCAGCCGTCTTGGCTGTTGAGACCTACCCCGGGATCGCCCCCGCTATACGCCTGATCGACTTTGAGCCTCCACTCTATTACCGCGATCTCGCCCGTTCCGAGTTCCAGGGGGCCGAAGTCCTCCATGTTGTACGAATCCCACACCCCGGGGTCGTAAAGTGAGTCGTAGGTGAGGATGCCGTTTTCGAGCGTGCGGTAGGCGCCGCCCTGGTGCGCCCCATCCCAGTTGCCCCATGAGCGCGTGTAGCCGACCGCCTCCGGCCAGTCCGAGCCATCCCAGTCAATCCAGTATGGCTCCCCCAGCGCCAGCGACCCGCCCAGCAGCAGCACGGCGAGCATCCCGACCGACGTTACCCGACTCATGGCACCTCTCCTCATCCGGGCGCCAGCCCATGCCTGACGGCTGATCCGCCGCGGCGGACGGGATTCCATTCTCGGGGCGCTCGCGATGGCGACCACCAGGCCGAGGACGCAGCCCATCGTCCGACTCATGTGCGGCTCCTCCTCAACGCCGCCGGGCGTACAGATATGCCCCGCCCGCTATTGCAACTATACCACAAACGCTGCGTTTGTCAAACATTATCGGCGTTAAACCCAAAGAACCGCTCCCGCTGCGCTCGCCAGGGAGCCCGGAAGCTGACGACCCACCTAGCCAGTCAACAGCTCCGGCAACCGGTTGATGTCTCTAGAGTCCATCCTCCCATCGGCATTGATATCCGCATTCTCTGGCCAAGAGCCAAAGTACGCCCCCCAATGATGAGCGCCCGCATGGCGCCATCCTCGGGCGGCGATCAGGCCAGACGGACGGGTCGGCCGCTACGGGGCGATCGCCGCTCCGATTTGATCTACGAGGGCCGACGCCGTGTAGGGCTTGTGGACAAAGCCGGCCAGCGGCGCATGGGCGAAGCGCGTCGCGGCTTCCTGCTCGCTGTAGCCGGTCGACAGGATGACCTTCACGTCCGGCCGGATAGCGACGAGCTCTTGAAAGACCGCCTCGCCGCTCATGCCCGGCATGTTCATATCCAGCAGCACGGCGTCGATGCGTGGGGCGTGTTGCCGGAATAGCTCCAAGCCGCTGCCGCCATCGGCCGCGGTCAGGACATTGATCCCGCGGCTCTGCAAGACCGTTTCCACGACCTCGCGGATTTCCTCCTCGTCGTCGATCACCAGGACGGTGGCGCCGCGCGGCAGGCCGTGGCCCGTGTTCTGCACCGGCGCAACGGCGGCCTGCGTTGCGGCCGCCGGGAGGTAGACGCGGAAGACCGTGCCGACGCCCACCTGGCTGGACACGGTGATCGCCCCGTGGTGCGCCCGCACGATCCCCAGGATCGCCGACAGGCCCAGCCCGCGCCCCGCAAACTTCGTGGTGAAGAACGGATCGAAGATCCGGCTGAGCGTCTCCGGGGACATTCCGCAACCGGTGTCGCGCACTTCTAGACAAACGTACTGCCCCGCGGCGACATTCTGGTCGGCGAATTCGCGCGCCACGCGGCTCGCGCTCAGTTCCTGCGCCCAGGTGGACACGGTGACGTCGCCCCCGGGGTCGCCGATGGCTTCGGCCGCATTAATCAGCAGGTTCATGATCACCTGTTGCACCTGACTGCTGTCGGCCTGGACCAGGGGCAGGTCGCCCTGGGTGTGGATGTGGAGCGCGATCTTTTTGGGCACCGCCGCGACGGCGAAGTCCGCCATTTCCTGTACCAGCGCGTTTAGATCCATGATCTGGACGTCGCAGGTGGCCCGCCCGGCATAGGCCAGCATGCGTTTTGTCAGGTCGGTGGCCCGCCGGCCGGCGTTGACGACCCGCTCCAGGAGCAGTTGCACGGGTGAGTCCGCGGGCAGCTTCTCCATGGCGAGCGACGCATTGCCCATGATCCCGACCAGCAGATTGTTGAAATCATGGGCCACCCCGCCGGCCAGCACGCCCAGGCTCTCGAGCTTCTGGGACTGGCGGAGCTGGGCCTCAAGCCGTTCCCGCTCAGATACGTCGCGCACGAGGGTCACCACGCGCTGGACTCCGCCCTCCGGGTCGGGCAGCACGGTGTTGTGCCACTCGCAGTTGATCTTGTCGCCATTCCGCCGGCAGTTCACCAGTACCGTTCCGGCGTCGGGCACGCCGCGGAATAGCGCGTGGCACATTTCCTCGAACGTCGTCCGCGCCTCGGGCGGTACGATCAGCTCGGTCGCGAACCGCCCGGCGGCCTCCTCCGCCGTGTAGCCGAACATCGCGCTGGCCGCCGGATTCCACTCCAGGACCCGGAAGTCCGCGGACCAGACGATGTAGCCCAGCGGCATTCGGGTGACGAGCGACTCGAAACGGGTGTTGGCGGCGTGCACGCGCTGCTCGGCCTGACGGCGCGCGGTGAGATCGGTCGACGTCCCGGTGATGCCGATGACGCTGCCATAGCGGTCGCGAATCGGAAGCGCGTTGACGCTCAAGAAGACAATCGCCCCGTCCTTGCGGACGTGCTCCGTATCAAACTGAAAACGTGGCTTGCCGGCCCGCAGTTCTTCGAGCACCTGCCGGGCCTGCTCCAGGCGCTCCGGGCGCACGAACTCCAGCACCGGGCGGCCCAGCATCTCGTCGGGCTCGTAGCCGTACATGCTCCGCGCCGCGTTGTTGACAAACGTCCAGCGGCCGTCCAAGTCGGTCGACCAGATCAGGTCGCGCGAAGTCTCGACCAGATTGCGGTACTGGGCCTCGCTGTCGCGCAGGTCCTGCTCCGCGCGGCAGCGTTCGGTCACGTCGCGTGCAAAGCCCACCAGGATTTTGGCCGAGCCGTCGCGCAGCACGACGACGCAGCTTTCCAACTGCACAATGTGCCCGTCCTTGTGCCGGTGCGACGTCGCAAAATGGTGCAGCCCGGTCCGCCAGTAAGCACCGCTGCCTCCGTCGCGCACCGGCGCACTGACCTCGAGGTCGGTCATTTTCATCCGCAGCAGCTCGTCCGCCGAATAGCCCACCATCCAGCAGAATGCGTCGTTCACCTCCTGAAAACGATAGTCCTCCCCGAGGACGAAGAAGCCGTCCATGGCGCTCTGCAAGATCGCAGCATTGCGCGCCGCCAGCTTCTCGAGCTCGTGCAGGCGCTTCCCGTGTGCCTCGCGGGCGGAGCGCTCGTGCTGGACCGCGGTGCGCATCGCCATACACAGCCCGATGGCGCCGGCGACCAGCGCCGCTGCGAGCAACCCGGGCAGTAAGATGGACCACAACATTCTATGTTTCCCAGATCAACGCAGACTTGCCGGCGACCATATACCTAAGTCCTCACGGACTCGTCGCAGATGACGCCTCAGCATGCCGCGCACGGTCCAGGCACTCCGCCGCTTCTGCCGCTCGCCCGGCTCTTTTCAGTGCGTCCGCTTTCTGGAGCCAGGCGGCGGCCTCCATGCGGACGTTCTTGTGCTGTCGCGCTAGCTCGATGCGCTTGTCCGCGCAGCGGATCGCCTCATCCACGTTGCTGAGCTGCAGGTGCATCTCGGCGATGTACTCGTACGCTCGCGCGAGGCCGTTCCAGAACCTGGTTTCCTCCAAGGCATTAAGCGCCATTGTAAACTCATGCTTGGCATCCGCAAAACGCCCTTCCAGAGCTGCGCACCGCCCCAAGTGCATGTGGGTGGTTCCCACACTGGTCCGATCGCCGATCTCCGTCGCCAGGGCCAGGGCTCGTCGGTAGTACACGCGGGCTTCCTCGTAGCGCTTTTGATCGGTCAAAACGTTCCCCATCCCGTTATACGGACCTACCAGCAGCGCTAGCCCCCCGTAGACCCGGTGCGTCTCGATGGCGCGAAGAAAGGCTCGCTCGGCATCGACCAACCGTCCCCGACGGAAAAGCACGAAGCCCAGGTTGTTGCAGATCTGGGCGCTTTCACCTGCCAGCCCGAGCTCGTCCGCGATCCGGCCGGCGTCTCGATAGTGTGACTCGGCGGCCTCGTAGTCGCCGCGAAAGTAGTTCATTGCCCCCAGGTTGGCGAGCGACTCGACATGGTAGCGCAGATCCCCCCATTCGTCGGCGAGGGCCTGCTGCCTGCGGTGGTGGGCTTCGGCAGCCTCGTAACGCCCCAGGCGCGCTAGACAAACCCCGACGAAGCCGATGGCCTCCGCGAAGTCCGGGGCTAGCGCAATCGCTTCCTCCCCTAGTGATATTGCGTGTTCATATTCGCCACGTAAGTAGGCCTGCTTGGCCAGTACGAACTTCTCCCGGGCGCCGAGCGTGACGGCCACGGGCCGCCGGCTGGATCCCGGCCCGAGCTGCAATTCCTGCGCGATGCGCTCGAGCAGGGTCCGCTCAAGGCTTGGCAGGTCGCTCAGCGCGCCCTCCACGTGCCCAATGGGCTCGGCGCGGCTCCCTCCGACCCGCAGCGCTTCCGCGTCGATGTTCACCAAGCTGCCGTCCCTGCTGAAGCGTCCTGTGATGATCGTGCCGGCCCCGACCATGCGGGCGGCCTCGAGGATCCGGCCGCGTTCAGATGACTCGCCTCCCGGATCGACGCGCCGCACCAGCGCGGCAAGTCCATCCTGGTCCGCGACGTATACGCCCGGCGTCTCCGCGAGGGCCCGGGACAGGTAATTGGCAATCGCGTAACCGAGCCAGTCGTCGTCGGGGGCGTCCCGCGCGTTGTGGAAGGGCAGAACGCCGATGCCGCGTGGCTGGAGCTGCTCGGGGCCTGGCGTGGCCGGCGTACTGGCGAAGGGGCCGGCGGGCGACTCCAGGTGAGCGAGGAGGGTCAGCGGGCTATCGAGTCGCTCCAGGGGCTCAATGGCCAGGAGGCGCAGGATCACGTTCACCAACCAGCGCGGTACGTCCTCCGGTGCGTCCGCGGGCCAGGCTGCGCTCCGGCACTGTAAGTCGATGAGGCGCTGAAAAACCTGCGACGCCCCGTGGGGCAAGCGGCCCGTAATGAGGTGAAACAGCGTGACGCCCAGGGAGTACAGGTCGGCTTGCGGTCCGACCGCCGCGTCCGGCCGAAACACCTCGGGGGCGGTGTACGCGAGTGTGCCGACCGCGCCTGCGGCGTTGGCGCCCGCGTGATCGACCCGCTCATGGGCTAGGCTGGCAACGCCGAGGTCGGCTACACGCACGCGCCCATCTTTTCCCAGGATCAAGTTGCCGGGCTTGATGTCGCGATGCAGAAGACCCGCGTGATGAATCGCGGCGAGGCCGTTGGCAGCGTCTCGCGCAACCTCCACCGCCTGTTCCCAGGTCAGACGCTGCTGCACGGCGATGACTTCGCCCAGATTCACACCCTCCACGTACTCCATGACGAAGTACCAGACCCCGCTGACGACGTCGCAGTCCAGCACCCGCACGACGTTGGGGTCATGGACGCGGAACCCCGCGCGGGCTTCACGGCGCAGCCGGCGAACCGCAGCATCCGTGGTGTCGCCGATCCGCTGCGGCAAGATCTTCACTACGCAGGGGTGACTCAAGTAAACGTGCTCGGCTAGATAGCTGACGCCGTGCGCGCCTTCGCCCAGCCGCTCGATGAGCCGGTATTTGCCGCGCAGCAGGCCGTTTGGGGCGACCCCCGGTATCCCCGGCAGGCTGGCGTCTACGGGCTGAGTTGGCGTAGTGCTGCCAGCGGGAAGCACAAAGCCGCATGTGGTGCATCGCGAGAGGCGCGGCCCTGCTGGCTGCAGCGTGCCGTGCTGACTGCAGTGGGTGCAGGGCAGGGTTTGACCCGTACCTTCCACGAGGTCACTTCCGACCCCGCCGGCGATGGCCGGCTACTGCGGCACGCACGTTTGCGTGCCGAACGTTCAGGTCGGGCGCCGGGAGGCAGAAATTTGTCGCGCGCGCCTTGACTTGCATTTATTATCGGCTATGTTGCATAAACGAGCGAGAGTGATTTTTGTCTACCGGTTTGCATGGGCACATCGCCGGCCGCTTGATGTGTCGGCATGCCCGTGAGCGGTACCGGGCGCTGGCGGCGACTTGGTTAGGCCGCGAGCGACCGGGCAGGTTGGGTATGGAACGTGCGCCCGTACCGCCGCCGTTCCGCATGTCGGGAGAGAGTCTATGTACGAGCTAGGCGTGATGGTGCTGCAATTCATCCTTGGTTTCATCGACAACATCACATGCTAGGGACCGTGTCGTGATCGAAGTCATCACTGATCTTGACGATCTGAGCGTCGACCAGCGTTAGAACGCATCCAGGTCTAGCGCGGCGTCATCTCCCGCGGTTTTTCACGGGTAGCGGGTTGCGTGCAAACCGAACCCGCCCCACAGTTGTATTCCATTTCCTAGGAATACGCGGCCGTACGCCAGGCGGCCTGATCGCCGTCCACGTAGGCGTCGTGGATCAGCGTCTCAAACGCCGGCCGGTAGGGGCCTATAGGCAGCAGCGTGCCGATGCGCTGGGCGACGCGTTTCGCTTTGTCGATGAGTACCTCGAGCCGCCGCACGTCGGGGCGAGAACCGCCACTGTCGGCGGCCTGCGCCAGTCCGGGCCGCAACCGGTGTAGCAGATCGGCCCCTTCGCGCAGGGTGTCCACCGCCGTGGCGAGTTGGCCACCAGCATACGCTTGATAGGTCCGCTCCACCAGCCGCACCCACTTGACGGCGACGCGGTGGAGCTCGACGGCGCAGCGCAATGGCGCGTCAGCCGAAAGCAGGGCGTCCGCTTCGTCGCACAGGCGAAGGATCGTGTCGCCGACGGGGCCGCAGGCCTCTGACCGCCAGGCCTGCCACAGGTAGAAGGGGTTCTGCCGTATCACGAGCTGGTCGCGGAGCTTGCGCCAGGTGCCGGGTTTGAGGAGGGCGGCGGCGGCCGGGATTTGGTTGCCGAGAATATCCGCGGCGCGGGCATAAGCTTCCCCCGCTTCCGCCGACAGCGCGGCATGCCAGTCCTGCCCGGAAGCCAGGCGACGGCCGGCCGCATAGATCAGGGGCAGCGTCGTGGCGTATTGCGTGAAGAAACTGAACTCCCACGTCGTAAGCAGGACGCCGAGCGCGCCGGCGCGGCGCGCGTCTGCGGCGTGCTCGTCAATGTTCGTTTGCGACTGGCGCAGGAAGCACCAGCCGGCGTTGTACGTTTGAAGGCTGGGGCAGCACACGACATCGAAACCATGACGGCGGAACAACTCGGTGGTTTCGCGCGGGCGGGAGAAGTACTGCCAGTCGAAGATCAGGGTCTGGCGTGGGATGGCGTCGAGGGCCTCGGGATGCTGCAACAGCATGTCACCCCATAAGCAGGGGCGGTGGCCGCGCTCCAACACAAAGCGGCACAGCGGCCCGAAGTACTCGCCGTAGAGTCCACCCTGCCCGACCTGTGCCACCCGGGCGGCACACGTGGGGCACTGGCCGAGCTGGCGCGTCTCGTCGCCGCCGAGGTGGACCCATTCATCGTCGAAGGTATCGAGCGCGTCGGCCACAAGCCCCCGCGCAAACGCAGCGCACTCCCGGCGCGTGGCGCACATCTGCACCCCGCCGAAGCCGGCTTCTCCTTCCGCGAGCCATTGTCCGCCTTCGGAGCGGATGAAGCCCTCCATGTGGCCCAGGGTGTTGAGGAACGGGATGATGCGCGGGGCGGCGCGGCCGGCTGGTCGGCTCACCCTGCTCTGCAAGCGACGCACGACCTCAGGTGTCAGACAGCCCGGTCCGGCCGCCCAGGGTGCCGACGGATAGGCGAAGCGATGTTCCAGATAAAGGCCCACGGCGTTGTATCCGGCCGCCGCTGAACGGCGCAGCAGCTCAACCAGCAGCTCTTCGGGCGGCGACTGCTCGCGGGCGATGTCGTACATCCAGCCGATGAAGGTCATGGGCGCATTTTAGGCACGCGGCGTTGAACCGGCGAACGGATCGACCGCCGCTGATGTCGTAGCTCATGTGGGTAGTCGCTCCGGCGTTGGGGGGATTTGTCCCCGCACGGTATAATCATCGCAGTGTCGTCGGTGCGCCGCCCGTGGGTTTGGGAGGCGGGACCGGCGGCGACCCTACTTGGAGCCCTCACATGTCCCGACTCGTGCCCGGCGTGCTTGCGTCTTGTGCGCTGGTTCTGCTGGTTGCCGGTTGTGCCACCCCCGCTCAGGACACAAAGCAGTCGCCGGTCGCCGCGCCGTCGCCTGCGCCGGCCGGCGCGCCATCGTCGGCGCCGGTCGCCACGCCCTCGTCGGCGCCGGTCGTCTCCCCGGCGGCGCTGGAGAAGGCGATTCCGTTCAGCGCCACGTCTCTGAGCGGGGACAAGATCGAGTTTCCCCAGGCGTACGCGGGGAAGCTGGTGCTGCTGAGCATCTGGGCCACGTGGTGCCCTCATTGCCGACGGGAGGTTCAGTTCTGGCGTGACGCGTACGACAAGTACCACAACGAGGGGCTGGAGATCATCGGGCTCGTGACCGACGGGAGCCGTGGCACACAGGCCGAGAAGGTGGCGGAGTTCGTCAAGCAGAACCAGATGACTTGGCCGCAGGTCTTCGACGACGCGCCGCGGCTCTCGCAATTGTATGGCACGCGCTCGGTCCCGTGGTCGTTTCTCATTGACGCCGACACGGGTCGGGTCCTGGCCCAGAAAAAAGAGGTCCGCAAAGAAGCCCTGGCCAAAGTGATCGAGGAACAGCTCGCGATCAAGAAGGCGCGTGCTGTGCCGGCGCCGGCGGGCAGTCGGGCCACGCCGTAGAACGGCAGGCGGCGCGCCGCGGCAGGAGTCTCCGGCGCCCAGCGACCGCGCGCACGATGAACTCGCGTGAACGCATCCTGACAGCACTCGATCACCGAGAGCCCGACCGGCTGCCGATGTGCGAGACCACGTTCTGGCCTGAGACGCTTGAGCGCTGGCGTGCCGAGGGGCTGCTGTCGGACATCGACCTCGACGAGCACTTCGACCTCGACCCGCTGGCGTGCATCAACGATCTCTTTGACCCATCGTTCGGGCTGGCGGAGCGGACGCTGGAGGCCACGGACGAGTACCGCGTCTATGTGGATCGTTACGGCAAAACGGTAAGAGAATGGCTCCGCGGCAGCAATCCACCCAGCGTCCGCGAGCCGGCCATTCGTGGCCGCGCCGATTGGGAGCGCCTCAAACTGCTTTTGACGCCGGATGCCGCGAAGTTCAACAATGCGGCGGCTGACACCAAGTATGCCGCCGCGCGCCAGGCTGGCCATTTCATCGCGATCACGCCGGCGGAACCCATGTGGTTCGTCGTCTATCTGACGATGGGCTTCGAGCAGGGCCTGCGGGCCTTGGCCCGCGAGCCGGACCTGGCCGCCGACATGCTGACGACGTACACGGATTACCTGATCGCGATGCTCGATCTGACGCAGGCGCGCGGCTACCGCTTCGACGCCGTGTGGTTTTGGAGCGATCTGTGCTACCGCAACGGCCTGCTTTTCTCACCGCAGATGGCCCGCCGGCTGGTATTACCGCACTGGCGGCGCCTCGGGCAATACATTCACGCGCGGGGCATGCGGTTCATGTTTCACTGCGACGGAAACGTGAGCCAGCTCATTCCGCTCTTGCTCGAGGCGGGGCTCGATGCCATTCACCCGCTCGAGGCCCGGGCGGGCAACGACGTCCGCGACTACAAGCAGCGCTTCGGCGACCGGCTGTGCCTGATCGGGAACATCAACGCCGACGTGGTTGCGAGCAACGACCCACTGCTGATCGAGCGCGAAGTGGCGGCGAAAGTCCCGCTGGCCGCTGCCGGGGGCGGGTACATCTACAACATCGACCATTCGGTCCCGCCGACGGTGTCGTTGGACGCTTACCGGCATTTGCTGGCATGCGTGCGGCGGTACGGCACGTCGGCGGCGCGTTGAGCGGGATTGTCAACCGCGGCGCGCCGTACCTGACCCGCAACTTGAGCTGCCCGGAGCCCGACTCGGATCGGTCGGTCTCGTCTTCGTCAGTCTATCCCGCCGGTATCCAGCTCGGTGTAGCCAAGTTCGTCCGGGCTGGGCGAGGTGCGATAGGTAATTTCCGTGGTGGTCGTCTGCTCGACGCTATCGCCATCGGCGATGTCGACCGTCTCGGGCGGGCTGTTCGGGTCCGCGCCGCCATTCGCATCGGCGGGATGAACCTCAACGTTATCCAGCGAGCCGAGGGCTCTGTACACCAGGGTGTAGACCAGCCGCTCGTGCCACAGGCCTTCCTGGTACCAGCAGTCCACGCAGCCGTCCTTCACGGTCACTTCCAGGCAGACGTGCTCCCCGCTTTCGTCGCCGGTGAGAAGACCCTCATGTCCCAGCGCGACCTGCCCATCGCCGCAGGGGTTCTCGGGCAGCGGAGGCAACTCGCCGGTCTGCTCGTCCGGCAAGCCCTCGGGGTTTTCCTCGTCGCCGGTGGAGGTGATGTCCTGCGTGAGGCAGCCATTGTCGGCCACGAAGCGCGCCGTGTAGCCTGCCTCGTCGGCCGGGGTCCGCGTGTACACTTTCTCGCCGCTCAGCTCCATGAGCGTGTAAGCCGCGACGACCGTGCCGCCCGCGTCCACTTCATACAGCAACTGGGTAGTGGCCAAATCGCCGCTGTCGAACGTCTGATTGGGATTCTCGCCGAACAGGGCCTTGGCCAGGTTCGAGTCGGCCGGGTTCGCGGCGGTCTGGAAGGCCCAGGTCGTCTCGATAAAGACGGACGCGGGTGCCGTGTCCACCGTGCGCTCGCCGCAGTCGAAATCGAACAGACTCTGGATGTCCTCAAAAGGGTTCCCCTCATCGCCGTTGGCCGTATCGTCTTCGTCGGTCGTGCCGTTTCCGTCTTCGTTGCCTTGACCCCCGGACGCGTCGTTCGGCTCGTTGCCGGAACCGTTGGTCCCGGTGCCCTGGTTGTCCTGACCGGTAGTGGTGCCGGGCGGGCACCCGCCGATGGACAACGGCAACAGCACCAAGAGACCCAGACCTAGCACTAAACACACATAGCGCAACATCGTCACTTCCTCCAAGATGTGAGAAACACTGTCCGTCGGCCCTCAAGTACTTATTTTCGACACTTCCGAAGCCGGCCTTGAGTCGTCGCAGTGTATCCGCTGGCTGCGCTGGACGATAGCCGGCGCCGACGCATTTCTGTACTGCCTGGCGGCCGGCCGCGATGTGGGCCGCACCCGGTGAATACGATATGCTACGGGCGCGCGGACGGACGGAGCATGCTGACGCCGCATTACGAGCTCTTTGACCATACGGCCGACCTCGGCCTCCGCGTCCGGGCCGCTTCGCTGCCGGCGCTGGTGCCGCCGAGCACCGACGGCCTCTATGCGGCGATTGGCGAGGTCGCGATGGGGGAGGGCGCGGTGGCGCGGCAGTTCGACTTGTCCGGAAGCGATCCCGCGTTGCTGCTGCGCGATTACCTGGCCGAGCTGCTCGACCTGTTTTACCGCGCGGGCCGGCGCGTGACCGACGTCCGGGCGCTGGAGTTCACGGCCGAGCGACTGGTCGTGAGCGGTCAGGCACGGGTGATCGACATGGCGGCCAGCGCATTCGAGCGTGAAGTGAAAGCGGTCACGTACCACGAGTTGGCCATTCGGTCGATCCCGGGTGGGTACGAAGCTACGTTCATCGTGGACATATGATTGGAATGGCGGGTGCAGAGCGAAGGAAGGGGCCAAGCGGCCGACGGGGACGCGCCCTTGGGCCCTCGGCCCCCACCCAAACGGCCTAACGCCAAAAGGAGGCGCGCCATGTCTGAGTCTGAAGCCTATGCGGGCCCGCTGGAGCAGATCGACGCCTGCCGCTGGCGGATCCCCAGGTCGTACAAGCAAGCCATGCGAGTGGACGGCATCATCTATGCGAACGAGCGTTTGATAGACGCCATTCGCCACGACAAATCCCCCGAACAGGTCGCCAACGTCGCCTGTCTGCCCGGGCTGGCCGGCCCCTCGCTGGCCATGCCCGACATTCATTGGGGCTATGGCTTCTGCATCGGCGGCGTCGCCGCAACCGATCCCGCTCAGGGCGGCGTCATCAGCCCCGGCGGCGTCGGGTACGACATCAATTGCGGCATCCGCCTCATCCGCACCGACCTGACCCGCGCCGACGTCCAACCCCGCATCGAGCCGCTTGTCAACCAGATGTTCGACACGGTGCCGTGCGGGGTGGGGCGCGGCGGGCGCGTCAAGTTCGACCGGCAGGAGCTGCGGCGGCTGATGAGCGAGGGCTCGCGTTTCGTTGTTAATGCCGGCTTCGGGTGGGACTCGGACCTGGAATTCACCGAGGCCGGTGGCTGCCTGCCTGACGCGAACCCGGAGTTCGTCTCGCCTCGCGCCCTCGACCGCGGCTTCGACCAGTGCGGCACGCTCGGCAGCGGGAACCACTTCATGGAAGTCCAGGTGGTTGACGAGATCGCCGATCCGGAAGCGGCCAAGGCGTTCGGCCTGTCGCTGGGGCAGATCACGCTCATGATCCACTCGGGGTCGCGCGGGCTCGGTTACCAGGTCTGCGAGGACGCCCTCAAGGACCTGCGCGACGTGCCGCAGAAGTATGGGATTGAGCTGCCGGACCGCCAACTGGTCTGCGCGCCCGTCGATTCCAAGGAGGGGCAGCGTTATTTCGGGGCCATGCGGGCGGCCGCGAATTTCGCCTGGGCCAACCGGCAGATCATGACGCACCTGGCCCGCGAGGTCTTTGCCGGCATCTTCCAGCGCGCGCCGGAAGCGCTCGGCATGCGGCTGGTTTACGACGTCGCGCACAACATCGCCAAGCTGGAGCCCTACGAGGTGGGTGGACGAACGCGGATGCTGTGCGTGCACCGGAAGGGTGCCACGCGGGCGTTCCCCGCCGGACACCCGGAAGTGCCCGCGGCCTATCGCTCGGTGGGCCAGCCGGTGCTCGTGCCGGGCGACATGGGTCGTTCAAGCTGGGTGCTGGTGGGCCAGCCGGCGGCGATGGAGCAGACGTTCGGCAGTTGCTGCCACGGGGCGGGGCGCGTGATGTCGCGCGGCGCCGCCATCCGGGCGGCGAAGGGCCGCTCGATCGAGAAGGAGCTACGGGACAGCGGCATCATCGTGCGGGCGCGCGGCCGGACGGGTCTGGCCGAGGAGCAGCCCGCTGCCTACAAGGACGTCAGTGTTGTGGTCGACGCGGTTGAAGCCGCCGGAATCAGCCGCAAGGTCGCCCGCTTGCGGCCGATCGGCGTGATCAAAGGATAAGTGCGCGGCCTGACTGGCACCGTCGGCCGGCGCGCCCTTGACGCGACGGCGCCCCGCTCGCGAGAATGGGGACAGTTCCCGGTACGGACGCCCGGGCGTTTAGCTCAGTTGGTTAGAGCGCGTCCTTCACACGGACGAGGTCACAGGTTCGAGTCCTGTAACGCCCATGCCCCCTCCCCGACACCACTTGCGCACAGTTGACCGAGTGTAACTTCGCCCCTGTTTTCCCGAGTGGTTTTGCTCGCCGCCCCCGGCGGCGTCAGCGAAAACTCGATTCGCCGCAGGCCGTCGGAGCAGGTCACTATGGACGCCATTGGGATCAATCCTCATCGTGGGGTCGGAAGCCGATCCGACCCCGTTTCGGGGCCGGCGGCAGTTCCATCAGCTCTCGAACGCGGGCTTCAAGCTCGTCGAGTCGGCGTGCGAGTTCCTTGTAGGCCGCCAGCACGTGGTGCAAGCGAACGGACGCCCGCGTGATCTCGATGTTCACACGAACGCCCCGTTTGCTCCGCAGTACGCTTGACAGCAGCGCGACTACGGCGCGCACGTCCAAGAGCTCTGCGCCGACGTGCTCGGCGGCGGGAAGTGTGGTGGTGGTCACGTCCATTACTCCGGTCCACAGTCGCCCGGTGTGCCGGCGGGAAACAGCCGCCGACCATGCACGCCGGACATAGACCACAGACCGGACCGGCGGACCGGTTCAGGCGGTCCGCTTTTCGCGGCCGAAATCGGCTTTGGGGAGTCGCCAGCCGGGATCGGAAATGAATGCGGATTGCTGCGGCCGGTCCGCTTCGGTCCGCCGGACCGCAAACGCTACAGGTCGGAAGCTCGCCGTATGCTCCGCGTTGGACCCTTTGCGCGGCGCGGCGTATTGCGCTGGACGCCGGCGGCGCGGCAGTAGCGAGCGAACGCTTCCGCGTTGTCCGGCAGCCCTTCGCCAGCGCAACGCGGGTCACTCTGGAGCTTGTCAAACAACTCGGCGTAGGTCATCTCGTCCGCGCCGTCGATGTTTTCCGTCGCCCATTCGTAGAGCGCCTTCGCCTTTGCGTGTGACGGTTTGAGCCGGTCCACCGGCTCCGGATCGGGCGGCGATTCGATGTACCCGTGCGTGTCGGGAAGGTCCACAGGGCGCTTGCTACGCCGTGGCGCCGGAGCTGCGGCGCGTCGCTCTGGCGCGACCTCCGGGCGCGTAGGACGGTTTTCCGGTTGTCGCGTCGCGTTCGCCAACTGCGACACTGTCCAGTAGCTCAGGTCGCAGGCGGGTATGTTCCGTTCACAGCCGATCCGGCCGAGCAACCGCTGGAAGCTCTCGTAGCTCACTCCGCCGTAGTCGCGGCGCAGCACGTTCACAATCGCGCCCCAAGCGCGGGCCCCCTCCATCGACGCGAACGGGAGCGGATTCCGTCCCGCCTTCAGCTTGCGGAGCAGGTGCGTGACGGTGCGGACACACCACGGCAGTCGTAACTCTTTCTCGAGCGCTTCCTGCGCGCGTATTTCGCCCATCCACTTGCAGATCAGACCCCGCGCGGGCTCCGGCAGGTCCGGTTCAGCCCCCGTGAGCACGTCAAAGTCCGTCGGGCCACCGTCGCCCGGAACCACTAGGCCGACAACCCCTTTACCAGGCTCCCGGCACGGGGCGCAGCCGTATTTGTGGAGTCTGTCGAGGATCTTGTCGAATCTCGATTGGGGCATGGGCACCATCCTCACCGGGGGAACGGCGCCCGACGGCCATGCGGGATGGTGTACGCGCACGCCCGCCGGGCAGCGTTCGACGGTTGGCCAACCGCCGCCCCGGTTCGAGGCATTTTACCCGCTTTTTGAGGCGCTCCAAGAACTCCAGCAATCGCGCCCGGGCTGGTTGCACCGTTAAACGCCGTAGGTGACGGCGGGCGGCGCGACGCACGGACGAGTTTTCCCCCTTGACCCCCCAACACGACGCGCGGGCCGGACTACTGCGGCAGTGCGACGCCGGGCCACGTCTTCGGGATCGGCGAGTGTCAGCCCGAGTTTCCATTCACGGACCCGGCGTTCCAGGATCGGCTAACGGCTCGACACGTCTCGTCTCGTCTTACTACTCGGTGCCCTCCGCAGTCTTTACCACCACCGCGCCCGGGTCATTCTCCAGAAGGGCGGCCTTGTACGGCTGGGGCTCGACGATTCGGCCAATGACTCGCACCTTCGCACCCCGCACCCACCGGGCACCGGTCGGGACGATCACGTAGCAGTGCGGGTCTTCGGTCCTGGTGTTCTCGACGGCCACGAGGGCGAGCGTGGAATCGCCAGCCGACGATGTTCCAAGAACCTCGCCGGAGAACGCGATACCGCGTCCGACCGGGCTGGTCTTTGACAAGATCAGGCCACAAGCAGCCGCTGTCTGTGGCTTATTAACTTCTCCGGTGGGGATTAGAGGAGGTGGGGTAAGTCGGGTCCGCCCGTCCTCACCCACCCGCCACGTCTGATTGGCGAAGGTTTTTTCCGTGCCGATGCCGTCCCGAATGCGGCCCAGAAGTCCAGCCTTCTGCTCAGCCACCTTGTGGGCGTGCTTCTTGTTCTTCTTCTCAGCCAACTGCTCCGCGTGCGTGGTCTCGAAATCGCAGTAGATGAGGTACGCCTCAACCAACCCGGACGCCCGCAAAACACGACCCTCACCGCGGCAGTACCGACACTTCTCGATCTTCGTGGCAGGGTTCGCTCCCGGAGAGATGGGGCATTCCACTTTTCCGGTCCCTTTGCACGGCTCGCACTTCGCTCGAAGCCCGTCCACCTCCTTTTCGAGGTCCTTCATCACCTTGGCGAACGAGACCGGCTTCTGCTCCTTTGGTGATGGTCGGCTCGTGGCAGAATCTCTTTCCTGGGAGACTCCCGACGGCACGAACGCGAGAGCACCCATCACCGCGATGTGAACGATGATCGTCTTCATAGCTCGGCTCCGGAACTTGACCCTATGAATCTACCACAGTTCCCAACGGCGATACAGGGCGAGCGGGCCGGGTTATCCCACTGCGACCGGTCCCACAGGACGAAGACGTTCACGTTCCAGGTGAGGAAGAAGCGGACGGCCGCGTTGTCGGCCTTCTGTGCGGCGTCCTGATAGACGGCATCGTCATACGGCGAGCGGCCTTCGGGCGTGGCGGGCCGGCTAGCCAGGGGCATCGCCGGGGTCGTAAGGGGGTGAAAAAAAAATGTCGGGCGCGTGGTCCGCGCTACGGCGCCGCCCTGTTGGAAGGACCCGCGAGCTAGCCTACATCCGCCGTGCCTGCCAGCAGCCGCCGCACGGCGTCCGCCTTCTCGGCCGGCGTGTGCGGTGTTCGCGGGCGGGTCGAGCCGGTGCCCGTCCCGGCGGTCGGCCGAGTGCGGGCCCCGCCCGGCGTCCGGGTGCCCGAATTGCGCCCGTTTACTTGGCTTTTTGCTGCGCCTGTCGGCGGAGTATGCGGCTTTCCGCTGGTTTCGCGCGGGGTGTTTGAGTCCTGTAACGCGCCGGGGCCGCCGGCACGCGGCCTGGCTTCAGCACCCCGTATGCCCGAACCCTCCGCCCCCGCGCTCGCTCGGCGCCAGGTCCTGTACCTCAACCACCTGCACGTGAGCCACGGGTGCAATAACCAGTTGCGCGAAGCGCAACCCACGTTCGATCGTGTAGGGCTGGCCACCGCAGTTCCCCAGCACTACCTGCAACTCGCCGCGATAGTCCGCATCGATGGTCCCCGGGGCGTTCGGCAACATGAGTCCGTGCCGCAGCGCCAGCCCGCTGCGCGCCCGGACCTGTCCCTCGTAGCCCGGCGGAATCTCCAGGAACAGCCCCGTCGGAATCAGCTTGACCTCGCCCGGGGCAATCGTCACCGGCTCCGCATTGGCCGCGTACAGGTCCAGTCCGGCGGCGTGCGGGCTCATGTATTGTGGCAGGGGCAAGTCCTCCAGCCCCGGCCGCCGGCAAATCCTGAGCACTGGTGGCATGTGCTGGTCCTCGGTCGCCCATCGCCGGGGAGGTGTTTCCGAGCCTTCCCGCCGTCCGCGCCTTGACAGAATGGTGCCGCGCCCGCGCAATACGGTCAATGCCGGAAACTCCCCCGGGGCACGAGCCATATCGACCCCGGAGGCGGCTGACCGCGCGGAAGGGAGGCGCGAGGCGTGCTGACAGTACCTGACGTTTCGCCGCTGGAGCTGCAACGCACCGGGGATCATCTGCGGTTTGTGCTCGCCGCGCATAGCGATATGCTGGCCGAGCTGCCCGCGGACTATGAGCAGCTTCTGACCAGTCGCTTGCAGCAGATCCTGACCGAGCCCAAACCGCTGACCATTGAGGTCAGCCTCGAGGACCGCCCGGGGATCAGCAGCCGTCAACTGGGCTCGCTGATTGCCCTGCAAAAAGTCCTGCGCCCGCGGTTCGGCCGCATCCCCCTGACCGGGGTGAGTGAAGGTCTCCGCCACCTGCTGACGCGGACCCACATCGCCAAGCTCTTCGATGTGCCTTGAAGCGCCCATCAGAACCCCGCCCGCGAGGGCGGGGCCGTCTCCGCCCGCCACTCGCGTGGCGGGTTCTGTTAAGCGGTCTTGCAGCAGCGGCGCTACAATTCGTCGGTAGCAGCCCATGTGCATGGAACGATACATTCGCCTGATCGCGGGCAGCTTCATCCTGGTCAGCCTCTTGCTCGCCTGGCTGCACAGCCAGTACTGGCTGCTCTTCACGGCATTCGTCGGTCTGAATCTCTTCCAGTCCGCGCTCACGCGCTGGTGCCTGATGGAGAAGATCCTCGCCAGGCTCGGCGTGCCGCCGTGTCAGCACGGCCCCAAACCGGCCGGCGGTCCACCCGAAACACCCGCCGCGCAGTGACCAAGTGACCATGCACGCGGGGGGCCCCCGCCCTTCTGCGTGGCTTAGCGGGGGCGATGCTACGGCGGCAGGGGAGCGCGCTCGCCCCTGGACCATGCTTGGCCGGTCGGCTACGGTGTTTCTCGCACGGAACGGAACCACACACCGCAGAGGAGCCGGCCATGAACCGCGTCGTTCGCCTGTCCGCTGTATTGGGCCTCGCTGGTTTCCTGGGAATCGCGCCCGTTGCCCGCGCCCAGGACAAGACCGTCCCGCCCATCCCCAACACGCCCAAGAAACCCGTCGTCGACGAATACCAGGGCGTGAAGGTCACCGATGACTACCGCTGGCTCGAAGACGGGAACGACCCGGCGGTCAAGGCCTGGAGCGATGCAGAGAACGCCCGCGCACGGGCTGTGCTCGACAACCTGCCCTCCGTGAACGAAATCCGCGCCCGCCTGACTGAGCTGGAGATGGGCGCTTCGGTCGACTACTTCGCGCTCTCCCGCCGCGACGAGGTGCTGTTGGCCCTCAAGTTTCAGCCGCCCAAACAGCAGCCGCTGCTGGTCGTGCTGAAGTCCGCCGATGACACTGGTGGCGAGCGGACGCTCGTCGATCCCGGCGAGCGGGACACCACCGGGGGCACGACGATCGACTGGTATGTCCCCGCGCTCGACGGGAAACGGGTCGCCGTCTCGCTGTCGTCCGGCGGCACCGAATCGGGCACCGTCCACGTCTACGACGTGGCGACGGCCAAAGAGACCGGCGACGTCATCCCGCGGGCCCACGGCGGCACCGCCGGCGGCAGCCTGGCGTGGTCCGGCGACGGCAGCGGCTTCTACTACACGCGCTACCCGCGCGGCAACGAGCGGCCGGAAGCGGACATGGACTTCTACCAGCAGTGCTACTTCCACAAGCTCGGCACGCCGACCGAACAGGATAAGTATGAGCTCGGCGAGGGGTTCCCGCGCATCGCCGAGATCGCGCTGTCCACGAGCCGGGACGGGAAGTTCGTGCTCGCGAGCGTCCAGAACGGCGACGGCGGCGAGTACATGCACTGGGTCCGCTCCGCCTCCGCAGGTCCCGGCATGTGGACGCGGGTGAGCGACTTTCCGGACCAGGTTGTTGAGGCCGAGCTCGGCGACGACGGCAACCTCTACCTGCTCTCCCGCGCCGAGGCCCCGCGCGGCAAGCTCCTGCGCACGCCGGCTGCGGCTCCGGCGCTGCAGAAGGCGGCGCTGCTCGTTCCGGAGTCGGAGGCTTCGATTGAATCGTTCACCGTAACGCAGTCCCGCCTGTACGTCGTCGATCAGCTCGGCGGGCCGTCGCAGCTCCGCGTTTTCGACCTGGCCGGCAAACCGCTCCTGCCGGTGGACCTGCCCCCGATCTCGTCCGTCGGCGGAATCTGCCGGCTCGCCGGCGATGACATCCTCTACCGCAGCCAGACTTACCTGACGCCGCCCGCATGGTTCCACTATGCGGCGGGCACCGGGCAGAGCCGCAAGACCGCGCTGTTCCGGACCTCGCCCGCCGACTTCGACGATTGCGAGGTGGTCCGCGAGACGGCCACGTCGAAGGACGGCACGCCGATCCCGGTCAACATCATCCGCCGCAAGGGAATCAAGCTCGACGGCAACAACCCGACAATGGTCTACGGCTACGGCGGTTTCGGTGCCTGCGAGACGCCGGCGTTTTCCGCCCGGCGAAAGATCTTTCTCGAACAGGGCGGCGTAACTGCAATCGCCATCATTCGCGGGGGCGGCGAGTTCGGCGAAGAATGGCACCGCAGCGGCTACCTGACCAAGAAGCAGAACGTGTTCGACGACTTCTACGTCGCCTGCCAGCACATGATCGACGCCGGCTACACGCGCTATGAGAAGCTGGCGATTCTCGGCGGCTCCAACGGCGGCCTGCTGATGGGGGCTACGTTCACGCAGCATCCGGACCTGTGCATCGCGGTCGTGTCCACGGTGGGCATCTATGACATGCTGCGGGTCGAAGCGTCGCCGAATGGGCAGTTCAACGTGACGGAATACGGCAGCGTGAAGGACCCGGAGCAGTTCAAGGCCCTCTACGCCTATTCGCCGTACCACCACGTGAAGGACGGCGCCCGCTACCCGGCGATTCTGTTCATGACGGGCGCGAACGATCCGCGGGTCGATCCGCTGCAATCGCGGAAGATGACGGCCCGGCTGCAGGCGGCGGACCCGCACGGCATGATCCTGCTGCGGACGAGCGCGAACACGGGCCACATCGGCAGCTCGCTGCGCGAGCGCATCGAGCAGGGCGTGGACATGTACGCGTTCATCTTTGCCGAGCTGGCGGTGAAGTACCAACCGGTCAAGTAGCGTCGGCCCTCCCGGCGCGCCGGGCCGTCACCGAATTGCGCAGCACCGCGGCCCTGAATTTGCTATGATGAAGTGGAGCAGGCCGAGTCGGCAGCGCGGCCTGCCGATATTGGTAGGCGAAGGAGGCATGCGATGCGCAGTCGGCTCGTGTTGTTCGTGATGCTCGCGGGGTCTGTGGCGACTTGGGGACAGCAGCGCGTGCCCGCCGGGCCGAGCTGCGCCCGGGCCAAACGCGAGATGGCGGCGGCCCTGGCCGCACAGGGTCGGTACGTCCCGCCAACGCCCCGCGACCAGTTCAGCACCGACACCGACGTGCTGCATTACGACTTGGACATCGAGATCGACCCCTTCACGGCCTGGATCGGCGGCGCGAACACGATGACCGTGCAGAGCCTCGTCGATGACCTGACGCTCTTCCGCTTCCGCCTGGACACGACCTTCACGATCACGGACGTGCAGGTTGGCGGAGTGCCGGCCGAATGGGTCCGCGTGGCTTACCCCGCCGTGGAGGTCACGCTAGATCGCCCGTACGACGCCGGCGAGCAGTTCGAGCTGTACGTCGCCTACGCCGGCTACCCGGCGGGCGGCGGCATGGGCGGGATCACGTTCCGCATACGCAGCGGGGCGCGCGAGGTGTACACGCTGAGCGAGCCGTGGTTCGCCTACACCTGGTGGCCCGCCAAGGACGACTTGGAGGACAAGACCACGGCGGAACTGTGGTTCACAGTCCCCAGCAACATCGTGGTGGCCTCCAACGGCGCGCTGCAAGGGACCGACAACGTCCCCGGCGGCAAACTGCGCTATCGCTGGAAGACCGCCTATGCGACCGAGGATTACCTGTACTGCATTGGGGCGACGAACTACCACCAATTCGGCGCATTTTGGCAGTACCAGGGCCACACGATGCCGCTGAAGTTCTACATCTACCCCGAAGACGACTCCACCCCCAACCGGCAGTTCTGGCTGAGCATCGCCGTCCCACTCATGACCTTCAGCGATCTGTTCGGTCTTTACCCGTTCGTCGCGGAAAAGTACGGGATGCTCGAATTCGGCTGGGGCGGCGGCATGGAGCACCAGACGATCACGAGCATCGGCGGCTACTTCGATTGGGAAGACGGGATCGTCCACGAGCTGTCGCACCAGTGGTGGGGCGACAACGTCACCTGTGCGACCTGGCACGACATCTGGCTGAACGAGGGCTTCGCCACCTACTGCGAGGCACTCTGGTACGAGTATGAGTCCGGTACCAACAATGAGGCGGCCCTGCACGCCGCGATGGCCGACCGGCGGCCCTGGGATGCCAGCGGCACCGTGTACTGCTACGACGACAGCGACGTGAACCGGATTTTCGACTACGACCTGTCATATCTGAAGGGCGGCTGGGTGGTGCACATGCTGCGGCACGTCATCGGCGACACCAACTTCTTCAATACGCTCGCCGCCTATCGGGCCGCCTACCAGGGCCAGTCGGCGACGACGGACGAGTTCCGGCAAGTCGCCGAGAGCGTGTCCGGCCGCGATCTGGCGTGGTTCTTCGACGAGTGGGTCTATCAGGGCGGCGCGCCGCAGTATCGCTACGGCTGGAATCAATACGTCGTGGACGGCGTGCGCTACGTCGAGCTCTACGTCAAACAGGTGCAGTCCACGTCGTACCCGGTCTTCACGATGCCCGTCGACATTGTAACCAACGACGCCCAGGGCGCACACACCCATACGGTCTGGAATGACGCCCGCATCGAAAACCTGCTATTCCAGGTCGATAGCAGCCCGGTGAGCAGCATCAATTTCGATCCCAAGCCGTGGATTCTTTCGACCAGCACAAGCGCCATTAGCTTCGTGACGGGCCCGCCGAAGATCGTCACGATGGATCCCGCCCCCGACGCCGTCGTGCCGCCGCCCGCGCAGCTCGAGGTCGTTTTCCACAAGGATGTTCTGGCGCAGGCCGGCGACTTCACGTTGTCGGGCCAGCGCAGCGGTGCGGTGCCGTTTACCTTCTCCTACGACGGCGTCCGGCACGCCGCTCACCTCGCGCCCGAGTTCGCCCTCCCCAGCGATGCCTACACGCTGACCGTCCTCGACTCAATCAAGGATACCGCGGCCCAACTCGCACTCGACGGCGAGCTGGTCAAGCCCGACAGCCCCAATCCCCTGCCGAGCGGCGACGGCCTGCCCGGCGGCAACGCCATCGCGACTTTCTCGGTGACGGTCGTAGGCGACCTGAACTGCGACGGCACAGTGGACTTCGCCGACATCAACCCCTTCGTCCTGCTCCTGTCGGACGACGCGGCTTGGCAGGCCGCATACCCGGGCTGTCCGCCGCAGAACGGCGACATCAACAGCGATGGCACGTATGGCCAGGGCTCGTTCGGCGACATCAACCCGTTTGTGGAGTTGCTGATCGGCGGCGGTTGATCGGTCGACACGAATGCCAGGCAGGGCACTCGTCGCGCGAGCGGGCAATTGCACCGCCGGGCAGGCTCTCACCCCTCGTGGCCTCGGTCAATCCCGGTCTTTGTCTCTGCGCTCGTCGTGGCGCTCGTGGCCGTGCCGGTCGCGTTCGACCTTCACTTCCCGCTCGCGCTCGACCCGCACCTCGCGCTGCGGGCGCTCGTGGATGACCCGGACCTCGCGGTCCCGCTCATGCCCACAGCCCACCGCGAGCACCGGCAGGGTGCACAGACCCAGCCCGAGCACCACAACGATCGACCAGTACCGTCGCATGACGACAGCCTCCATAAGGGCCAGCAGCCGGCCACGAAGAGCCGCCGTGGACGCTCCACGAGACCGGCTCGCGCCGCGCTACCGACAGCCCAACACCATCCTGATCCTACGTCGGTACGTGGCCTCTGGCAATGCGGTTCGCATCGCGGTCACCTCGGCGGGCGATCGGCTTTACGCCGCCGCCGCGCCGGCCAACAGTACCCCGGGGACGAACGGCAGATCCCGGTGGCCCGCCGTCAAGCCCGCCCGATGGGCTGCTATTCAGGCGGTACACGTCGTCGTGAGCAGGCCTGATTGCAGTGCTTGCACGAGCGCCTGCGCCAGGATGTTCGTCAACGTGGCGGAGTCGATCGCGCACCCGGTCGTCTGCAGCAAGATCGCCGAGCTGCCCAACAACACCGCATATCGCCACCACCGGCAGATCCGTTGCATGGGTCGCTACTCCTCAGCATCCGCGCCGCGGCGCCCGTCGCCGCAGGTTCGGCGAGGGTGCCTGTCGAGGATTCTCGCTCGGGCTCGCTCGAGCGTCGCCCACTATACTGCAAATGTGCGCAAAGATCTGTGCGCGCTACGTCGTCGAGAACAACTTCCGCCCAGCTCCGCCGCCGGACGAGCCAACCATTATACAAGTGGGCCGCTCCGCGGTGTCAGCTTTGATGGCCGGAACAGTGGGCGATCGGTCGCGCGCGGCCGCGCCGGGTCCGCCAATCAGAAAACACGTCAACAAACCCCCTTCCGACCTTTCCTGGGCCCCCGTGTTCCAGAAGTCCGCACTGGGCGTTAGCGGACTAGGGCAACGGATGGCCCGCGACGACCCGCGGACATTTTCTCAGGAGACTCCAGGGATGGTCGAAGTTAGCAGCAGTGCTCCCTGTGGAGCGACCGGCCCGGGAGGCGCCTATGCGGGTTTTGCGCATTGCAGCGGCGATCCTGTTGTTCGCAGTGCTCGTGCACGTGGCGGGCTGCGGCATATCGCCGCCCGAGCCCACCCTCCTGGATCCCGCGGTGCTCAAGCCTTCAGCGCAAAAGGCGGAGCAGGGCCTGGTGTGGATGTTTCCGGGCCTGGTTGGGGTGCCCTGGGAACTCGGGCCGGCGTACCGCGGGTTGCGGGACGCGGGGTTGGACAAAGAGGCCCGGTTTTTCCAGTGGGACATTCCGGCTCCGGATTTCTTTGCCCACCTGACGCGTTATGAGGACAACCAGGCGCAGGCCCGCGAGGTGGCGGACCAGATCGTTGATTATCGGCGACGCTATCCGGAGCAGTCTATCGACCTGGTCGGCTACTCCGCGGGCGGCTTCATGGCGCTGCTCGTCGCTGAGGCGATGCCCCCCGGCGTGCAACTCCGCAACGTCGTGCTCGTGCAGCCGGCGGTCAGTCCCCCTTACGATCTCACCCCGGCGCTCCGGCGGATCGACGGGCAACTGGTGAACTTCTACTGCCCGAGCGATTGGGGCCTTTCCGGCCTGTTCACCTGGCTCTTCGGGACGATGGACCGCCGGTACGTCGCCACGGCCGGGATGGGCGGCTTCGACCTCGAAAGCGCGGCGCCGGATGAAGCGTTGCGTGCCAAGATCGAACAGATCCGTTGGATGCCCGTGATGGCTGAGTACGGACATCCCGGCGACCACACGTCGATTCTCCGGTACCGCTGGAACAAGTACTTCATCGCTCCCTACGTCGTCGCGCCCGACAAGCTGCGGATCGATCCGCCGCTGGGCCAGCCGGCTACGGGCGAGTGAGCTGCTCGATCTCGGTATCGCTCAAGCGGTAGACAAACAGCGAGTAACCGGCGCGCTCGTCGGGCGGTCGGTGCCGGAGCCGGTTCATCAGCCGGTAAATGCGCATCTCCTCATATTGCTTCCTCAGCCGGGCCCACGGTGCCTGCTGTACCGCGGGCTCGTCTGGGGCCGCGCCGGCGGCCATCATCCGCCGCAGGGATTCGTACGTGCGCAGCGCGTCGGCGTCCCAGAACTCGTCGCGGACGTAGATGTCGTAAACCCCCACGAGCTGCGTCACGCTGATCACGTAGGTGCCGGCGGTGAGGGCCGCGCGCGGCTCGAACTCGGTGTAGCTCGGCAGCGCCGTGCAATCCACGTAGCGGGTCGGCCGGGCGCTGCCGAAATACGCCAGCTTGATGGACTCCGCCGGGTGCTGGCGGGCGTACCTGCCAAGCCGGATCAGGTCCTGGCCCCAGTCGAGGTTGCTGTCGGCCAGCCACTCGTGGCCGTGCCGCGGGCCGCCGATGAGCTCGTTGAAGTAGGCCAGGTACTGCGGGTAAATCCACAAGTTCGCGCCGAGCAGCCAGGCGAGGGCCGCGCCCACCAGCCAGCGGCCGGCCCGGTGGGCGAGCCAGCCGCCGGCCGCGCCGCCGAAAGTGAATACGATCGGGTATACCGGCAGCAGGTGTCGCTGTCCGATATTCAGATTGCCCGCGGTTGCGTGCCAGACGTAGACCGCCGCGAAAGCGATCAGCCCCACCAGCAGATGGTGATCGCGGCTGCGGACCCGCCGCCCGACGAGCGCGGCCAGGCCCGCCAGCAGAAGGCCGATCGTGGCCAGGGGCGTCTTGATGGCAAAAGCGATGGGGAAATAGGAGTGCCAGCCCGTATTGGAGCAGTGGCCGTGCAGGTACGCGCCGCGCTGCCCGGTGGTCTCCAGGCTCAGGGCCAGGCCGAGCACGTAGGCTTCCGGCAGCAGGCCGCTGGCGGCGGCGGCCCGCAGCCATGCGGGCGTCACGCCGGCGCGCGGCGCGCCGTCGCGCGGATCGCTCAACGCCTTTTGCCAGCGGCCGGCAAGCTCGCTGACGACCTGTTCGTACGCAGTGCGGTCCGCCGCGGTGGCGGGCTCGGTCAGGGGGGGCACGACGGTGGCGCGCCAGCCGTAGCAGCTCCAGATGCCAAGCGCGGTGAGCAGCGCCATGGCCACGGCCCCGCCGAGGACGTACGCGGCTCGCGTGCGGTGCGGGCCGTAGTTCGCAGATTCCGGCCGCGCGATGAACGAAACGGCCATCGCGGCCAGCGCGGGGAGGACTAAGGGCCAGGACATTTTCGTGACGCTCGCCGCGGCCAGCGCCAGGCCGGCCGCCAGCAGCCGGGGCCATGTGGTGCGCTCCAGCAGGCGCGCGTAGGTGAGCAGCGTCAGCGCGATAAAGAGCGCGATCGGCAGGTCGGTCGTCACGAGCCGGCCGTGGGCGAGCAGTGTTGGGCTGAGGGCGGCCAGGGCCAGCGCCAGCAGGCCGGCCGTGGGCCCGAACAGACGGCGGGTGAGGGCATACGTGGCCAGGCAGGTCGCCAGCAGCAGCACGACCATCATGCACCGTGCGGGCACGATTAGACGCTGGCCGTCGTTGAGCTCGAACAGCCAACGCTGTCCGAACGGGAAGACGGCCGCGCGGCGCCAGTCCTCGTCGTCGCCGGCCGGCCATTGGTGCTTCACAAAGAGCAGGGGCAGGGCGCACCAGATCTTCGCCAGGGGCGGATGATCCGGGGCCAGGCGGAAATCGCCGGTCTTGAGGTAGCTCATCCCCGCAGTGAGGTGGCTCGTCTCGTCGAACGTGACGCTGTCGCCGACGAGCGAGGTGATCGCCAGGACGGTCGTGAGCGTGAGCAGCCCGGCCACGACCACCACGTGTGGCCAGCGTGCGTGCGTCCCTTCGTGCCTTCGTGCCTCCGTGCCTTCGTCCCTATCTCACAGCTTCTCTTCCAGCCAATCGCAGAGCGGCGCAATGCCCTCGTTCCGCAGCGAGCTGACCTGCCAGATGGGCCGCCGGCCTTCGAGGGCTTCCTTCAGTTGGCGGACCGTCACGTCGACGCCCGGCAGATCGGCCTTGTTCACCACGAACCCCGTCGCGATCTCGAACACGCCGGCCTTGGCAAACTGAATCGCGTCGCCGGCACCGGGCATGACCAGCAGCAGCACGTCGCCGGCCACGTTGCGAACGTCCGTGTCATTCTGGCCGGCGCCGACCGTCTCGATCAGCACGATCTCGTACCCGGCGGCGCCGACGAGGCCGGCGATCTCGGCACAGTGCGGGGCCAGGCCACCGGCTTGCCCGCCGGACGCCAGGCTGCGGATGAACAGGCCATGGTCGGGCTCGTTCGACATGATCCGCAGGCGGTCGCCCAGCACGGAGCCGCCGGTGATGGGGCTCGTGGGATCGACCGCGATGACGGCCACGCGATGGTTGCGCTCCCGCAATCCGCGAGCCAGCTTGCCAATGAAAGTGCTCTTCCCGACGCCCGGCGCCCCGGTAATGCCCACCATGACCGGCTTCTTGCCCGGCGGCGGGATTCTGCTCAGCCAGTCTGCTTGCCCCTGACCGACGAGGGTGATGGCGCGTGCCAATCCGTGCGGCGAATTGATTTCGGGAGCCTTCCCGGACGCATCCTGCCGCGCCCGATGTTGTCGCGCCAGCTCCTGGAGTGCCTCGATGATCGTCTTCATCGGCGTGCCGGGATTGTAGATCCCGTCGATCCTGGCTTCGCGCAGGGCGGCGTGGTCTTCCTCCGGGATGATGCCGCCGACCGTGATGGGCACGTCGGGGATGCCCGCCGCCACGCACAGCCGCCGCAGCTCGGGCATGATCGTCAGATGGGCCGCGGATAGCAGGCTGACGCCCACGATGTCCACGTCCTCCTGCAACGCGGCGTGGACGGTGGACGGGGGTGTCTGCCACAGGCCGGTGTAAATGACCTCCATGCCGGCGTCGCGGAGGTTACGGACGATGAGCTTGGCCCCGCGATCGTGGCCGTCGAGGCCGATCTTGGCGATGAGCACGCGGATCGCGCGTTGCATAGCACCTCCGGGAGCGGCGGCACCGCACATGGCGGGCCGTCCATGAATACGAGAATCGTAATGTAGCCAATCAGGGGCAGTTGGCAAGGCATGAGGGGACACGGGTCTCGGAGCTTGTGCTAAACTGGCCGCACCCGGCCGAAAGCTGATGGCTGACGGCTGAAGGCTGATGGCTTCCCATGACCGAAGCGGAACGTGCCCGACAGGTCGAGCTGGCATCCCAGGGCGACGTCGAGGCGCTCCAGCGGCTACTGATGGACTACCATATGCCGCTTTCCAAGGTAGTGGAGGCCGAACTGGGGCCAGCGCTCGGCGTCCGGCTGGATGCCGAGGATGTGCTTCAGGAGGCGTACGTGGCGGCGTTTCGGGCAGTAAAGCTGTCGGCCGTCAGCCGTCAGCCATCAGCCGGTAGCGCCGGACCTGAGCCTGCCCGCCGTGGCGGGTGTCCGCCGTCACCCGGGGAGGGCGAAGCTCCCGCTGAGCCGGCCGACGGCTTCGGGTTCCCACAAGGGAGCGGCCCCACATTCGACGGCCCGGCCCAGTTCTATAAGTGGTTGGAACGTATCGTCTTGAACGAACTGCGCGAGCTGGAGCGTGCCGCCCGGCGGCAGAAGCGAGACATCGCCCGGCAGGCCCTCGGCCGCCCGCTAGCGACCACGTCCTACCCTGACCTGCTGCAGCGCCTGACCAGCAGCGGCACGACCCCGAGCCGGGCGATGTCTCGGCACGAAGCGATCGCGGCCCTGCTCACCAGTCTGGCCCGTCTGCCCGACCCGCAGCGGGCGGTGGTCCGTTGGCGATTCCTGGACGACGTGCCGGTCGCCGAAATCGCAACGCGGCTCGGCAAGACCGATATGGCCGTGTACACGCTTTGTTCGCGTGGCCTGAAGGCCCTCCGCGAGCGCCTGGCGTCGATCGCCCCGTAGCGTCAGACCTCCGTGCCTGCCCGCCGCGGCGGGTGGCCGACGTTTGGTGGGCACCGCACGCCGTGCGTTCCCGCCGTGGTGGGCGGTGCCTACGCTGCGGTGCTTCTTCTGCCGGGCGGATGCTCAGAGCAGCGCCTGGAACTCGTCAATGTCCATGCCCAGGTCGATGGCGACGATTTGCCGGAGCAGCCCGCGCGGAATGTCCCGGCCCTTATGGACCGGCAGGTCGTCTTTCGGCCGTCAGGGTGCTCGAAACGACGGTGTGAGCCGCGGCTGCGCGTCTGAACGAACCCCAGCCTTCGCAGAACCCTGACCAAATCGCGCGCTGAGATAATGGGCGTCTCGCTCACGCGACGATCTCGAGATCGCGGACGCCGATGAACGTGGCTTGCGGGGTCGGCCGTTCGTCTTCGAGGCAGAGGGCGGCGGCTTCGGCGATGTTCTTCATGGCCTCATCGAGCGTCCGGCCGTACGAGCGACAGCCACGGAGTGTCGGCACGGAAACGATGTAGGCACCGTCCTCGTCTTGCTCGATGAGGACCGGGAGGTGATAGCGGACAGGTCTTCTTCGCGTTGACATATTCCCATTCTACGTTTCGTCCCGCGGGGCGAGCAACGCCCTTTCTGGCCGTCTGCGAAACCTATGGATCGTCCGCTCCCTTGCGGTCGCGGTTCGGATCGTCGCGCGGCGGCGGGCAGTTGACGGCTTCTCCGCCCTCCTTCGTGCCGCTCAGGGAGCGCTTCCTGGCGCGGCGCGTTTCTTCTCGTCCAGGATGGCCTGAAGCGCGGGTCTCAGCGCGGGGATATCGCGCTCGACCACCTCCCAGACGGCGTCTTTGTCGATGCCGAAATAGTGGTGCACCAGGATATTGCGCATTCCGACGATTTTGGCCCAGGGCACTTCCGGATGGCCGCGCACGAGCTCGGCCGAGACGGCGCGGCACGCCTCCCCGATGAGTTGGAGATGGTGCACGATCCAGGTCTGGACCAGTTCGTCGGCATCGAAGGCTGGCCGGCCGCGATCGGCGTAGCGCTCGATGCGCTCGATCGCTTCGAGGACATCGCACAGCCGTGCGTGGTCGTCTCTCACAGGGGCACCGCCTCGCGCAGCACGCGGGCACGCAGCGTTTCGCGCAGGCCGCGTTCGGTGACGACATCCACGCGCCGTCCTAACAGATCTTGCAGCTCCATCTGAAGCCCGCCGAGGTCCAACAGGCTGCGCCCCGGTTCCAGATCGACCAGAAAGTCGACGTCGCTCTCGGCGTCCGCGGTCCCGCGCGCCACCGAGCCGAAGACGCGGACGTTGCACGCCCCAGCCTGGCGGGCGGCGCGCAGGACGGCGGCCCGATGCAGACTCAAGAGTTCGCTTGCGACCATGGCGCTGATTATACCAGACACCCCCGCGCGGTGGGCTAGGCGGCCACGTCGGCCAGCAAGCCGCCGGCCGCTACCTCACCTTCGTGGCTCCGTGGCTTCGCCGGCCACGGCAAGGCCGTAGGCCGTGCCAGGGTGGCTTCGTCGCTTTTTTCTCCATTTTCCTGTCAGACTCCGCCGCGAACGGCATTTGCCGTACTGGATGGACGCCATCCGGCCCGGGGCGAACGGCCCAGTGGAACCCGGCAGAACAACTGGATCGCACCAACGAAAAGGAGAAGCACTATGAATCGGCAGTGGCTTGCAGCGTTGACCCTGGCTTTGGGTGTCGCCTCAATAGTACAGGCGGAGACCATTCTCTATCAGGAAGACTTTGAGGATGGGGTTGCGGATGGGATGACCACGTACGGAAGTTGGGACATTGATTGGGGCCTCAACGAGAGCTCATATGGCTATCACGCGTCTGGCTCGCACAGCGCCCTCATGCTGGACAACATTCCATCAGATGACGTCGCAGTGGATGTAGATTTCCGCATTTTCGCCGCGTCATGGGGAGATTTCGACGTATGGTTGAACACCGATCTTAATTTCCCGTGGCCGACACGAGGATATGACGCGATGGTGAATCCGGTGGGAAGCGACAACCCGTTTGCTATTCTGAGTGACATGGGCGAAGGAACATGGCTCGATTCCACCCTGAACACTATTCAGGCAAACGAGACTCACCATTTGCGCGTCGAGAAGCTCGGATCGTCGATTCTGGTCCTGCAGGACGGTCAAGAAATACTCTCCGCGACCGATTCCACCTGGTCCGGGGGCCGGATCGGATTCCGTATCGCAGGCGGAGGCGTTATCGACAACATCGTCGTGACAATGGTGCCTGAACCCACCACGCTGGCGATGTTGGCGCTCGGTCTGCTGGCGGTGCTCCGCCGTATGCGACTGCGGCATGCAGTACCGCTGAGCGTTCTGAACCCTGATCCCTGATCCCTGATCCCTGCCCTCCGTGGCTCGGTGGCTCCCGTTGATACCGGCAGGACGCCGATGCTCCCCGGGGGACCGGCGGGACGCCGATGCTACCCGCTTTTTTCCCCCATTTTCCTGTCAGACTTCGCCGCGAACGGCATTTGCTGCTTGGATGAACGACGCCCGGCCCGGGGATCTTGGGGGGCTGAGTGGATGCTGCGACGTTGAGAACGCCCGGCCGCGTGTGCCGGTTTGATGCTTCTGCACGAGGAGAGCGAACCATGTTGAAGGCAATGATCATCGTGAGTTTCGGCTTGCTGACCGCGCTTCTGGCTGGCGGCTGCCCGTTCGATCTGACGACCGCGAAAGCCTGGGATGCCACCGAGCTGGCCGACTCGGACCACGATGGCGTCCCCGACGATCAGGACGGGTGCCCCCACGATCCGGACAAGACCAGCCCCGGCGTGTGCGGCTGTGGTAGTCCGGACACGGACGCCGACGGGGACGACACGCCGGACTGCGACGACGGGTGCCCCGACGATCCGGACAAGACCAGCCCCGGCGTGTGTGGCTGTGGTAGGCCGGACACGGACGCCGACGGGGACGGCGCGCCGGACTGCGACGACGGCTGCCCCGACGATCCGGACAAGACCAGCCCCGCCGTGTGTGGCTGTGGTATCCCGGACACGGACGGCGACGGCGACGGCACGCCGGACTGCGACGACGGCTGCCCCGACGACCCAGACAAGACTGAGCCCGGCAATTGCGGCTGTCGAGAGCCGGAGACGGCCGACTGCGGCACCCCGCCCGGGAAAGTCCAGTGGCGCGTGGAGGATGGTGGCAACGGTCACTACTACGAAGCGGTGTACGAGCCCTCGGGCATCACGTGGGCGCAGGCCAAAGCCGCTGCCGAGCAGGCCGGCGGCTATCTGGCGTCCATCACCAGCTCGGACGAGAACGCATTCGTCTACGCGCTCGTGACCGACCCGAAGTTCTGGATTCCCATCGGCAACCCCGACACCTATTGGGGCCCTTGGCTGGGCGGTCACAGGGATGCCGCCAACGAACACTGGTACTGGGTCAGCGGCGAATCATGGGGCTTCTCGCCGTGGGACGATTACATGGACAACACGGCCGACCAAGGCGTGCATTTCCACGGCACTCATAGCCCAGAGCCGAAGTGGAACGACCTCACCGACTCAAGCAGCGTGAAGGGTTACGTGGTCGAGTGGGGCGATGATCCGGACGGCGTCCAGTGGCGCGTGGAGGATGGCGGCAATGGGCACTACTACGAAGCAGTGTACGAGCCCTCGGGCATCACCTGGGCACAGGCCAAAGCCGCTGCCGAGCAGGCCGGCGGTTATCTGGCGTCCATCACCGGCTCAGAGGAAAACGCATTCGTCTACGCTCTCGTGGACGACCCGAAGTTCTGGATTCCCATCGGCAGCCCCGACACCTATTGGGGCCCCTGGCTGGGCGGTCACAGGGATGCCGCCAACCAACACTGGTACTGGGTCAGCGGCGAACCATGGAGTTACGCGCCGTGGGACAATTACATGGACAACACGGCCGACCAAGGCGTGCATTTCCACGGCACTCATAGCCCAGAGCCGAAGTGGAACGACCTCACCGACTCAAGCAGCGTGAAGGGTTACGTAGTTGAATGGGACGAGTGAGCTGGCGAAGACGCTCCTGCTGCCCCGCCGTCTCCGGCGCTTCGGAGAAACGTGGGACTGCGGGTCGGGTCGAGTGATCCGGCCCGCAGTCCGTCGTTTGCCTCCGTTCCGGCACGTACTCGCCGTCGCGAGTCATGACGTGCCAGCGCTGGCGCCAGTACGCTGGGTCGCGTGCAGTCTCTTGTCACTGGTGGGCACTACGTGTCGCAGGTTGGGGTTGCGATCAACTGCCAGGATTGCCCGCCCCCTGTCGGGGTCCGGGGCGCGAACCGGCGCTGGAGTTACGGCGCGGTGCCTGCTTGTTCCTTGGCAGCACTGCACGGCATGGTCGTCAGCCCGCTCACGTACTCACCATCCTGGATGAGCGGATGCCAGCGCGCCTGCCAGTAACTCAGCGTCTTGCCAAGCTCCTCGTCTCCGTCTGGGCTCACCTCGTGAATCACGAGCTTCCGGTCGACGAGCAGAAGCGCCCCGCCCCTGACCGTGCTGTAACGCTCGACCGTCACGCCCAACCACGGGTCGTTTGGGTCGCCCGACCATCCCATGACTTCGACGGCCGAGACGCGCATGACTTGCTCTGCCAGTGGAGGCACACGCTCCGGGGGCGCCTGGTCGCTAGCCTCCACGCCCATAGGCCCGGGGGTCGGCTGCCCCCGGGCTTCCACGACGTCCGCAATGGACGCATCCAACCACGCGTACGCGTACGGGAGGACCGATGGATCATGCGGGAGTCGGGGACGTGCCGTGCGTGGCGGCCCGAGACCGCGGTCCATGTTGGCCGGATCAAGAATCATGACCACGGGCACTATGTTCCAGTTCGTGACGGGCTTGTCATCGCCCGGTTGCCAGTCGAGGATTAACTCCTCCTTGTCTTTGTCGAAACCGTCGAGCTTGTTGTTCACACCCCAGACGATCAGCGCAGGTTTGCCGCCCGGCAGGAGTGTGTCGTGCATGATGGCCCCATGCGTGTGCCCCATATGCCAAAACGTCGCCTTGCACTTGCCGGCGCGTGGGTCGACGATCGAGATGCGCGCGGGGTAGTCCCGGGCGTGTTGGCCCCCCGCGATGAGCTCATCGCCGGCTTCGCCATCCAAGTTTGCGGCCTGGACCCAAGCACAATGCCAATCGGGTGCTCCCGCCTCTTCGCAATTCGGCCAATGTGCCGGCTCGTCCGGTCCGGACGGCCTCAGGGACAACGGCCAACGTTCGGCACCGTCTGTGTCGAACGCGATCAGCACGGAACCGGCCGCATCCAGAGGTGGGTGGCCGAGCGCCGCGACAACAAGTTGCTGGCCGCGCCCGTCAATGTCGGCGAGGGCGGCGCCCGCTTCGATGGCCTTCAGCGGGCGCGGAAAGCGGTGGAAAACCTCTCCCTCCGGTTTGGCGTCGTAGTAGGCGAGGATCGCCTCCCTGTCGTCGCTGATTTCGACTTTCTCGATCCGTCTTGCTCGGCCCGCAGTCTGTCCCCTCCACGTTGACGCTGGCATCTGCACCCAGAGGCGGTGTGCGAGCCATGCCGCGAACAGGAGGAGCACGAGGACGAGCACTGACACCGCAAGTCGAAGGCGGCGCCGGGGCTGTCGGTCGGCCGGGCGGACGCTTTCGCGCGCATCCAATGCCGCGGTGGTGTCCGCCGCTGAGCCGAAGCGGTCTTCCGGCCGTTTTGCCATCAGGCGCACGGCGAGGCTTGCCAGCACCGGGTCCGCCTTCTTGTCGAGCTTGCGTGGGTCCGCCGGCTCTTCGTGCAGAATCCGATGGATCGTCGCCGTCGGCGTGTCGCAACGGAACGGCGTTTGGCCGGTGAGCATTTCGTACAGCACGACGCCGGCGGAGTACAGGTCCGTGCGGTGGTCGATGTCCGCGTCGCCGCGGGCTTGTTCCGGGCTCATGTATTCCGGCGTGCCGAGGACGGAGCCGGTCAGCGTTACCTGCGTCTGCGAAGCACGCATGCGGGCCAGGCCGAAGTCGGCGAGTTTGACGAGAGGAAGGCACGAAGGCACGGAGGCACGTAGGCACGAAGCGTAGCGGCCGACCTCCTGGTCGGCCGAGGGTGTTGCGCTGGTCGCCCGGCCGAGCGGGAGCTCGGCCGCTACATCACTCGACCGCAGGTCCAGCAAGATATTCGACGGCTTCACGTCGCGGTGAATCAGCCCGGCCCTGTGCGCGGCGTCGAGGCCGGAGAGCAGCTCGCGGAAGATGTGGCGGATGAGGTGGCCGGGGAGCGTCGGCGTCTCGCCGGTATTCGGTTCGGCGCTCGTTTCGCGACCGGCGGGACGCCGCTGTTCGTCGATACCGGCGGGACGCCGCTGTTCGTCAATACCGGCGGGACGCCGATGCTCCCCGGGGCGGATGATTTCCGCGAGGCTCGGCCCATCCACGTACTCCATCGCGATGTAGTGCAGGCCACGCTCCTCGCCGATGGCGTAGACCCCCACAATGTTCGGGTGGTGCAGCGCGGCGGCCGCTTGGGCTTCCCGCTTGAAACGGGCTAACGCCGCGGCGTCCGCGGCCAGGTCCGCCCGCAGGATTTTGAGCGCGACCGGCCGGCTCAGCGACTCATCATAGGCCTTCAGCACGATGCCCATGCCGCCCCCGCCGCGGACGCCATCCACGCGATAGGGCCCCAGCCACCCGCCAGTCGTGCCATGACCGCCAGGCAGCACGCCCGCGGCGACCAGGTCTTGCCCGGGAGCACGCAACCCGTGCAGCGAATGGAGCAGCGCCAAGTGTGGCCGCAGTTCGTCGGCCAGGTCGGGGTGCTCCGCCAGTACCGCGGCGTCGTCGACTCGCTCCCCGCGGCCCCGGCGTCGGCACAGCTCGTCCAGAATCTGCCCGACACGGGCGTCGCGCGTGGATGGCAGCGTTGAAAACCCGTCGCCGAACATTAGCGTTCCCGCTCCCGGAAAATGGGTATACCTCAGTATAACGTGTGGCGACGCGGTCTGGCAGGGTGACGATCGGCCACAGCCGCGGGCGGCTGTGCCACAGCCCTTGTGCCGGCCGTTGACAGCAGGGCCGAAATACGCCACAAAGGGCCACAGACGGACTTTGCCCGCGTTTCTGGAGGCGGCCGGGACCCCTTTCGAGTCAGGGCGTGCAGCAGAAAAAGCCGATTATTGGATTGTGCGGCGGGGTGGGAGCCGGCAAATCGCGGGTGGCGGCCGAGTTCGAGCGGCTTGGGTGCCTGGTCGTCGATTCGGACAAGCTGAATCATGAGGTTTTGCTGCAACCCGATGTGCTGCGGACGCTACAATCCTGGTGGGGCCAAGAGGTTGTGGCTCCAGATGGGACGCCGAACCGCCGACGGATTGCCGACATCATCTTCGCCGATGCGGTACAAAAGGAGTGCCTTGAGGGCCTGTTGCACCCCTTGATCCTCCGGCGGCAGGAGGCTATGATAAGGGCGGTTGAAGATAATCCAGCAATCAAGGCCATCGTCATCGACTCCCCGCTTCTGCTCGAAAGCCAACTAGATCGTCAGTGCGATACGATTGTCTTTGTGAAGGCGGATGAGACGCGGCGGCTGGAACGGCTGCGACGAGAACGTGGCTGGACAGCCGAAGAAGTAAAACGGCGGGAAGGTTGGCAGATACCGCTGGTTGAGAAGCGCTCGCGGGCGGCGTTCGTCGTGGACAACGACGGGCCCGGCGAGCGGCTATGCCCCCAGGTGGCCGACATTCTTCAGACGATTTTGGCGCAGCACTCTTAACCCCGTGAACCAGAGTGCCGCAGGCCGGTCGGCGTGATCCCGGTGGATTCGCCGGACCGGCTTGCGCGGGGCGCCTTTTGGAGCTCATCATGGCGAAGTCAACGACACGTACGTCACGCGGCAAGAAGAAGCTGCAGGACGTCATCGAAAGCATTCCGGACGACGCGGCGGGTGCCGTGACCGAGGCGGCTGAACAGCCGGCCGGGCCGGAAGAGGCGGTGGGGGGGGACGGCTCGCAATTCGTCGCGGCCGAGAGCCTGGCCGATACCCAAGCCGACCCGCCCGTCGCCGAAGCCCCGGCGCCACCTGACGCCAGCGAGCCCGAGGCTTCGGAGGAAGCGGAGGCCGCAGCGGTTGCGCCGATGGCCGAGGAGCACAAGAAGAAAGGCAAGAAGCGTAAGGGCGAGTATGACGAGAGCTCGCCCATCGACCGCGAGACGCACGAGAAGTACGAGCGGATCAAGCGCGGCGAGCTGCACATCACCGATTTGCAGAAGATGAACGTCGCCGAGCTGCACGAGGTGGCCCGCAAAGAGAGCATCGAGGAATACGTCGGTCTGCCCAAGCAGGAGCTGATCTTCCAAATCCTCAAGCGGCGGATCAGTCAGAACGGGCTGTTGTACGGCGAAGGCGTGCTGGAGGTGCTGCCCGACGGCTTCGGGTTCCTCCGCAGCCCGGAGTACAACTACCTGCCGTGCCCCGACGACATCTACGTCAGCCCGTCGCAAATCCGCCGGTTCGGCCTGCGCAACGGGCACATCGTCGCCGGGCAGATTCGCCCGCCGAAGGAGTCCGAGCGCTACTTCGCGCTGCTGCGCGTCGAGGCGATCAACTTTGAGACGCCGGAGGCGGTGACCGAGAAGACGAACTTCGAGGATTTGACGCCGCTGCACCCGGACGAGCGTCTGTACCTGGAGACGGACTCCAAAGAGCTGAACATGCGGATCGTGGACATGGTGACGCCGATCGGCAAGGGGCAGCGCATGCTGATCGTCGCACCGCCGCGGACCGGCAAGACGGTGCTGTTGCAGAAGATGGCCAACGCGATTACGCACAATCACCCGGACGCGAAGGTGATTATTCTGCTGATCGACGAGCGGCCGGAGGAAGTGACCGAGATGCAGCGGGCGACCAAGGCCGAGGTCATCAGCTCGACGTTTGATGAGCCGGCGAGCCGGCACGTGCAGGTCGCCGAAATGGTCATCGATAAGGCCAAGCGTCTGATCGAGTACCGGCACGACGTGGTCATCCTGCTCGACTCGATCACGCGTCTGGCCCGCGCGTACAACACCGAGGTGCCGCACTCGGGCAAGATTCTGACCGGCGGCGTGGATGCAAACGCCTTGCAGAAGCCGAAGCGGTTCTTCGGGGCGGCCCGCAACATCGAGGAGGGCGGCAGCCTGACGATCATCGGCACGGCCCTGGTCGACACCGGCTCGAAGATGGACGAGGTCATTTTCGAGGAGTTCAAGGGCACCGGCAACAGCGAGCTGCACCTGGATCGGCGGCTGGTCGACAAGCGCATCTGGCCGGCGATCAACATCTCCGCCTCCGGCACGCGTAAAGAGGAGTTGCTGCTCCACCCGCAGGAGCTCGAGAAGATCTACATGCTCCGCCGCGTGCTGAGCGACATGAACCCGGTCGAAGCGGTGGAGCTGCTCCGCAACCGGCTGGACAAGGTCGAGAGCAACCGGCTGTTCCTGATGACGATGAATTTGGCGTAGCGCGTTACTGGAACCCCGCGTCCGGGATACGAGATCAGAACGCGCAGCGCAAGCAAGCGCCAATGCAAGCAAGTGCCAGCAAAGCCCACAACCCCGACATCACAAGTCTGTCGAGAATTCAGAAGCTGCCTTTGTTCTGCGCTGGGCCGATGACGGCCCCGCAGCGCGCGAAAACGGCGTCCAGCATCGGCTCGGTCAGCCGGCGCGTGAACGTGTTTTGCTGGCTGGGGTGGTAGGACGCGAGCAGCACGCGACCGTCGGGAAGTTTCAGCTCCGCGCCATGCGCGAAACGAGGCCGCCGGACGCCCAGTGTTCGGCAGCATCCGGTCCAGGCCAGTTGTCCCAACGCGACAATTACTTTCCACGGCGTGCGGCCGAGCGTCTCCGCGAAGTAGTCCGAGCAATTGCGGATCTCCGGCGGCGTGGGCTTGTTCGCCGGGGGCGCGCACCGGATCAGCGCGGTAATCAGGCAATCCTTCAGTTCCAATCCGTCATCGCGGTGCGTCGACGTCGGCTGATTCGCGAACCCGGCCTTCCACAGGGCCCGAAAGAGCCAGTCGCCGCTGCGGTCGCCGGTGAACAGGCGTCCGGTGCGATTGGCGCCGTGGGCCCCAGGTGCCAATCCGACAACGAGCAGCTTGGCGGCCGGGTCGCCGAAATTGGGCACCGGGAGGCCCCAGTACGTCTGGTCGCGGTACGCCGTTCGTTTGATCCTGGCGACCGTGAGCGCGTGGGTGCGCAGGCGCGGGCAGCGCTCACAGGCCACCACGCGACGATCTTGTCGGCGGAGCCAAAGGGTGCTGACGAGCGGCGTTGCGCGACGGGGAAACGGTCTCATTGACGGAGCCTCAAGGACGACCGGAGTTCTGCCCTGGCATCGGGTGGCTGCGTTTTGCGCTTTTGTCCGCAGCGGGCACGCGGTATCATACAAGTTTGCGGCTTGGTGGCCCACGTGCCCCCGGGGCGCCGGAACGTGGATCGGCGTGCCAGGGATGCGTGGAACCCCGCCGGCCGCAAGTGGCATCCAAGAACCTAGAAGGAGAGGAGCATGCGTTTTCGTAGTTGCGCAGTCGGCCTGAGCCTGGTGCTGATTATGTGCTGCGCTGCGGTGGCCTCCGCGCAGACCGAGCCGGCCCAGCAGTTTGCCAGCGGCAAGGTGCTGCTGGCCAAGGGGGACTTTCAGGGGGCTCTCGAGGTGTTCAAAGCCGCCACCAAGGCGGAACCTGAGAACAGCGAGTACTTCCAGGAATACACGCTGTTACGGCGGGTCATCAACATCCGCGAGCAGCTCAAGGACGAAGAGGACGCCGAGACCTGGCAGAAGATGAGCCGGGCCCTCTACAACTACTACCGGCAGCACAAGATCGACCAGGAAGCGCTCGCTACGGCGCGCGCCCTGCATGAGAAGGCCGGTTCCGCAGAATCGGCGGCGCTGCTGGCCGAGGCCCAACTAACAGCCGGCGACAATGTCGCTGCGGCTGCGCTGTTGACCCAGTTAGGTGAGGCGCAGCGCACGATTCAGACGGATGTTCTACAGGGCGTGGCGCTGGCCCGGCTGAGCAAGCTCGACGAGGCGAAAGCCATCGCGGCCAAGCTCGAGCTGCCCAAGGACTGCGATGGCCCGCTGTGCTTCAACGCCGCCCGCCTGTATGCGCTGGTGGGGGACGCGGAGAAGGCGATCGCCGCGTTGAAGTGTTCCTTCGAATGCACGCCGCCGAACCAGCTCGAAGCCGTTAAGGCGGATGCGAAGGAGTGCCGCGATTTGGCGGGCTTGACGGCCAGCCCGGCCTTCGCGAGCGCGCTCGAGACCAAGTCGAAGGTGGCGGGGGGTTGCGCGAAGGATTGCGGCAAGTGTCCGAGCAAGGACAAGGGCGGGTGTGCGAAGGACAAGGAGAAGGAGGCGGCCGGCTGCAAGGAGCATGAGCAAGGGCGCGAGAAGTAACGCGCGGGGACACTGCTCAAGAGCACAAGTGCGTCCCTGACGCACCTGCTAACTGTCCCGTCAACGCCGATACGTTAGGTAGGTGGCGCGCCGCCACGTACTCCGCCAGCCCGTCCGCGATCTTGACCGGGAGCGTCGGATCGACGAAGAGGGCCGTGCCAACGGCGACGGCGGAGGCGCCGGCCAGGAAGAACTCGATCGCATCGGCCGTGGTCTGAATGCCCCCCATCCCGATGATCGGTACGCCGGCGTCGCGGGCCACCTCGCGGTAGACACGGTACACGTTGTAAAGCGCCAGGGGCTTGATCGCCGGGCCGCTCAGGCCGCCGGTCACGTTGGCCAGCCGCGGCTTCCACGTCTGTGCGTCGATGCTCAGCCCCACATAAGTGTTGATCAGGCTCAGAACCTCCGCGCCGCCGTCGACCGCGGCCCGCGCCAGGTCGGCGATGTTCGTCACGTTCGGCGAGAGCTTGACCACCAGGCGGGCGCGGTGGAGCGTCTGGCGCACCGCCGCGACCAGCCGGCGCAGCAGGAGCGGGTCGGTTCCGAACATCAGCCCGTCGGCGACGTTGGGACAGGAGACGTTGAGCTCGATGCCGGCGATGCAGTCGTGCGGATCGAGGGCCGCGGCGATGGCGACATATTCGTCGATGCTGTGACCCGCGACGTTTGCGAGCACGGTCGTGGGCATCGTGCGGATGAACGGGATCTTCTCGGCGAGGAAGCGGTCGAGGCCGACGTTGGCCAGCCCGATCGCGTTGAGCAATCCGGCCCGTACCTCGACGATCCGCTCGGGCTCGTTGCCGGCCCGCTCGTGCAGCGTAACGCTCTTCGTCGTAAAGCCGCCCAATCGCCGATAATCCAGCACGCTCGCGTACTCGGGCCCATAACCGCAGGTTCCCGACGCCGTCAGCACGGGGGTCCGCAAGGTCAGGCCGGCGAGGCTCGTGACCAGACGCGGGTCGTCGTCGGCAGCACTGGTCGCGGGCATGCCGGCAGCATCACGCTCGGAGCGCGGCGTGTCAACGCGGTGGACCGGCCAATAATCCCGACGCGCCGTCCGGCCGATGACATAGCGGGGCGCCGGCGTGCGGCGCGTAGGCGGAGGCTCGCCGCGCCCGCCGAGACGGAGCACGCGCGAGGGCCGCATGGACGAACTGGAAGCCCTGTACCAATGGCTGGCCGAGGATCGGAGCGGCGAGGCCGACCGCATCCTGGCTGCCGGGCTGGAGCACGCCGAACCGTCCTACGCGAGCCGGATGGTGGCGACGCTGCTGCAACGGCGCCAGGTGACGGCCTGGGTGGGCCTGGTGGTGAACTACGACCGGCTGGATCCGGCAGCGCGGCAAGAGTTGGCGACCCAGCCCGAATGGGTGCGCGCGGGGATCGCGGCGGCCATGCGGACGGGCGCATCGTGCGCGCGGCTGAACGGCCTGGTCGCGCTAATGGACAACCCGTGCCCAGCGCTCTGTTATCTGGTGGCGGATGCGCTGCGGGACAGCCGTCCGGAAGTCCGGACGCTGGCCGGCCAGGTGCTGCGCCGCGATGCCGAGCAGGTGTGCGCCGACCGGGAGGTGGATGAGCAAAGTGACAGTCCGCCTTCACGGCCGATGGTCGTGGAGCGGACGGAGTTGGTCGCGGCGCTGCGCGAGGCGGTGCGCGCCTTCAAGTTCCACGAGCAGGCCGGCATCCTGGAGGCTTGCCTCTGGTTTGCGCGCGACCTGGGCAGCAGCCTGTGGGACAGCGTCAGCGCGGACCGCTCGCCCGTGGCGCGCGCCGTGGCCCACCACCTGGCCGCGTGGGATCACCCGCGCCTGGCGGGCTTCCTGCTGCTGGCCCTGCTGCTGCCGGCGTGGCGCGAGGCCGCCCACACGATCCTGAGCCGCTGGAGCACGCGCGCTCACCTGGTTGCCATCCTGCGGCACTCCGACGTCCTCAGTGACGCGCGTCTTGCGCCGCAGATTCGGCTGTTGAAACGGCCGCCCTGGATCGGGGCCGCCGGGACGGATCTGGCCGGGTTGCCTCCGAACATGCGGGCGCGGGTACCGCAATGGATCTGCAGCCTGGGCTTCGGCGATGAGGAGCGGGCGCGCTGGCTCAAGCGCTGGGTCGCCTCGGCCTGTGCCGACGTGCACTGTGCTGCCGTGCGCGCCCTGGCGACACTGAATACCCCTGAAGTGGCCCGCGTGCTGGCCGGGGTGGCTGCCCGGCCCGGTCCCATGCAGTACTTCGCGCAGTGCTGTGTGGCGGGCAAGCGCGCCCGGCTTGTGGGGCCAGGCGAAGCCGTGCAGGACCGGGGGGCGGCGCGGCAGTCCGCGGCGCCGCCCGATTGGACGCAGAGGTGACCTGGTGAACCTGCTGACGATGGCGGCGAATCTTCTGGGCCAGATTGACCGACCCGAGGAGTTGGAGGCGCTCGGCCGCGGCTTTCACGACGAATGCTCGCAGACGCATTTCATCGCGGTGCTGGTGGCGGTCGCGGCTCTAGGCGTCGTCTATGTGTTGGCGCGGCTGTACCGGCGGTCACCGGATGAAGACGTCATTCGCGTCAGTCACCTGGCCGAGGGTGCGCACCGCCTCGGATTGCGGCAGGAGGAACTGGACGACCTGCGGACCGTGGCGGGGCGCGCGTCCCTACCCCACCCGGCGGCCATGCTCCTGTCGCCGGCCAACCTGGCCCGTGCGGCCCGCGCGGCACAGGCCGGCAGGGCCGACCCGGTCCTGCAAGAGCGGCTGGATCGGTTAGCCCTGCGGCTCTTTGGCCGGCACCTGGCCGAGTGCGAACCTGAGCCGCCCAAGGGTGTATGATAGGGCGACCGGCGCGGGCGGATGGTGTGACCGCGCGGGCGGCGGACGGCGGTTATCGGTCCTCGCGACGGGAACCCGGATGCCCGATCAGCGTCTAAACATGTGACCAGGTCGTCGTGAGTCAACGCACGCACGAGCACGAGCGGAGCGATGCCGAGCTGGTTCGGCAGGCGCAGCGTGGCGACGCGGCGGCGTTTGCGGAGCTTCTGACGCGGTACCAGGACCGGGTGTTCAACACATGCTATCGGATGTGTCACAACGAGGCGGATGCGCTCGACCTGGCGCAGGCGACGTTCCTGAAGGTGCTGGAAAACCTGGCGCAGTTCCGCGGCCGGGCGAGCTTCTACACCTGGTTGTTCCGCATTGCGGTCAACGTTGTGCTCTCGCACCGTCGCGCGCGGCTGCGCCAGGCGGCCGCGCTGGACGAAGCGCGAGACGCAGGAACCCGGCCGGCGCCGGCGACAGCCGAGCAGCACGAGCTGCGAGAGCGGGTGGCCTGGGCGCTGCAGCAGCTCGATGAAGAATTCCGCGTGGCGGTCGTGTTGAAGGACATTGAGGACATGGATTACGCAGCGATCGCGGAAGTGCTGAGCGTTCCGGTGGGTACGGTGAAGAGCCGCATCCACCGCGGACGGCTCATGCTCCGCGAGCTCCTGCGGGCCGAAAGGACCCACGTTGGCCGACCTTGAACGCGACAACCTGCTGGCCGACCTGTCGGCGTACCTGGACGGCGAGTTGGGCGCGGCGCGCGCGGCGGAGGTCGAGCGCCTGCTCGCGGAGTCGCCGGACGCGCGGCAGATGCTCGACGAGCTGCGCGAAGTGCGCGACCGGGTTCGCGCGCTGCCGCGGGCACGAGCGCCGGCGGAGCTTAGCGCGGGGCTGGGCGCGCAAGTCCAAAGTCGATTGTCGGGCTTGAGGCGAGCGTCGTTCTGGTCTGGACGCGTGCTGCGGGTGGGCGTGCCTCTGGCGGCGGCGGCGGCGGCCGTGCTGGCGGTCGGCGTCTTTTTACGCCACCAGACGCAGCCAGAGGTGAGGACGGCCGCGCCCCGCGCGGCGCAGCGGCTGAGTCTGAAACTACCCGGCGCCGCGACGGTTGAGCCGACGGCGCCTCTGGCTGCGGCCCCGACTGAGGAGCTCGCCGAACAGCAGCCAGAAGCCGATTCTGAGAGATTCACGAGCCTTGGCCGTGCGTCGGGGGAAGCCGCTGTGGCGCCGCCGGTGGCGGAGGGACCGGCCGTCGCCGTGGTCCTGCACCCCAAGGATGAGGTTGAGTACGCCAAGTACGCGGCGCTGCTCGAGCGCTGGTTGCGGGAGGCTGGGCGGGTGGAGCCTGTGCCCGCGGCGGCATTGCCTGGCGGCCAGCCCGGCGGTCAGGCACCTACCGCGGTGGTGGCGCGAGCCGTGGAAGCGGCGCCGGGCACGGCTCCGCGGGCGCTCGCGTATGCATATCAGCTTGCGCTGCCTGAGCTGGACGCGCGGGTCGCGCAGCTCCTGGAGGTCAATCCGCCGGAACAGGTCACTGTGCAGACCAATTTCGCGGCTGAGGACGGGACGGTTGCGGACCAGTTGACTCCGACGGCACCGCCCCAGGGCGAGACGCCGGGTGCAGGTCTGGCCCAAGCCGCGCCGCTGGCCGGACGCGAGGAGCCAGGAAAGGAAAAAGCAGCTCCCGCCGGAGGAGAGGCGCCGCGTGCGGCGGGGGCCGCAGGGCGCGGGGGCAAGGGGGCTTTGCGGCGCCCGGTCGTTGGCGAGCAGCGCGACGAGGCGGCGAAGCGTGAGCGGCTGCATGCCCAGCATATGGCCGTGACCGCGGAGCCGGACGTGAAGGTGATTGAAGAAGCGCTGGCGTCCCGGCCTGCGGCAAGCCAGCCCGGACCCACCTCCCGTGCAGCCGGCCTGCTGGCGCGGGAGGGTGGCCCTCGCGGCGGTGTCGGGGGCGCGACGACTCAGGCAAGCCCGCCGCGGGTCGAGTTGCGCGTGGAGCTCTTGCCGGCGGCGCCCACCACGGCGCCGGCCAGCCGGCCGGCGCGGGAGGTCGGCGGCGGGGCTCGCGACTAGAGACGCGGCGCAAAGTAGCTACAATGAAGCGTTTGACCCGGGGGCAGTTGGGCTGGATGGCCGCCACGCGCGCGTGGCGACGGTGCGAACGCGCTCATGATGAAGACTTACAACATCGTCGACCGCAAGCTCGTGGAGGTTCAGGGTGACTCGTGCCCGGTGACCGTTTACGCGCAGCCGGAGGAGCGCGAGAAGCGCTACCTCATCGACGAGCTGAAGGTCGACGAGCACACCTTCAGTTCCGCCCTCGACCCGGATGAGCTGTCGCGCCTCGAGTTCGAGCCGGACCACGTGGCGATCATCTTCAAGCGGCCGAAGAACTACTCTGGCGGCGAGCAGTTCCTGTTCAAGGTGACCTCCGCGGGCGCGTTCCTGTTCAAGGACCGGCTCAAGGTCGTCATTCCGGAGGACGCGGCGATCTTTGACGGCACGCCGCTGACGCGCATCCATTCGCTGGCCGATGTCATTCTCAAGCTGATTGCCCGCGCGATCATCCATTTTCGCGAGCACCTGAAGGGCATCAGCATGATCTCCGACGAGCTGCAGCAGGAGATCAACAAAGCCATGGAGAACAAGCATCTGATTAACATGTTCTCCCTGCAAAAGAGCCTGGTGTATTACGTCAACGGGATCAACTCGAACGGGGCGCTGCTGGAGAAGCTGAAGAACAACGCGGCGAAGCTGGGCTTCTCTACGGAGGAGATAGAGTTTCTTGACGACATTTTGATCGAGAACAGCCAGTGCCTGAAGCAGGCGGAGATGTACTCGAACATTCTGGCAAGCCTGATGGACGCCCGGGCGTCGATTGTGAGCAACAACCTGAACGTCCTGATGAAGACGCTCAACGTCATCACGATTTCCATCATGGTGCCGACCTTCGTGGTGAGCGCGTTCTCGATGAACGTGGGTATTCCGCTGCAGGGGCATGCGTACGCGTTCTGGATCATCATGGGGCTGGCGATCACGTCCGTAATCCTGTTCCTGTGGTATTGGCACAAACGCACGGGACGCTAGGGCCCGTAGGTACCGGCCGGACTGGGCGGGCTTTGACAGGCCGACGGAGCGCGCCTATTCTGCCCGCTGGAGTCGCGATGGGCAGAGCGCCGCCGTCGAGCAGGTCGAACAAGGCCGCACAGGTGACCGAGGAAACCGGCCGTCGCGGCCGGGTGCACGCCGTCTGGCTGCCGGCCGGGATTATTCTGGCGGGGGCCCTGCTGCGGATCGCCTACGCGTCTGGCTCCGATGTCCGCAACGTCTATGACGATCACTTCCAGGTTACCCGGATTATTCTCGAACAGCATCGCTGGCCGCACCCGGATGAGAACTGGCAGGCTTATCAGCCGCCGCTGTATCACGCGCTAAGCGCGCTCACGTATTGGCTGGTTAGCGGAAGGTCCCAGACGCCGCCCGCCGTGGACGCCACGCCGGAGCAACGGGCTTCGGCGCTGGGGATTCCGTGTCTCTACCCGTGGCACGTGGCCGGGCGCAAGGCTATTCAGTTGCTGTCCGTCGCCGCCGGGATTGGCGTGCTCCTGCTGGTCTGGCTGACGCTGCGCCTGCTGTTCCCGCAGGCTGCACTCGCGCAGTCGGCCGGCCTGGCACTCGTGGCGTTTCTGCCCCGTCACATCTACATGAGCGGCATGGCGACGAACGACTCGCTGGCGTGGCTATGGGCGTCGCTGTGCGTGTACACGGTCTTGCGGACCCTGCCGGCGCGCGGCAAACAGCCGTCCGCCGGCTACGGGTGGTGGGTGCTCGCAGGCGTCGCTGCGGCGTTGGCTATGTGGACGAAGCACTACGGTTTGGGGAGCCTGGGTGTGCTCGGGGCGGGACTGGCGGCGGCCGTTCTGGCCAAGGACGCTGTAGCGCGGCGCCGTCAGTGGCGCGGGGCCGCCCTGGCGCTGGCGGTGGGGTTCGCGTTGGGCGCATGGCCCTATGTGCGGACGTACCGGCTGACCGGCAGCCCGATCGTCAGCCCGTTCACCCGGCTGCCGAATACCATGGGGAACCAGTTGCCAGGCGAGCTTTCGCGCGTCTCGTGGTTTTCGTTCAGGCCGCTGCGTTTGCTCGCGCGGCCCTGGGTACATCTGGGTACGGTCGATTCCTTCTGGACATCGCTGTATGCCGAGCTGTGGTTCGACTTCGGTACTTCGGCCACCGCGTACCAGTACCGGCCGTGGCTGAATTTCGTCTGGCCGATCTGGCGGGACCGGGCATTGACGGGCCGCGAGCGCGAGCGGCGCGGACTCATGTGGGACGTGAACGTAATGCCGGCCCGCCTGATGTGGGAGGGGCGCTTACTGATTACCCTGGGCCTCATCCCTACGGCCGTCACGCTGCTGGGTGTGGGAGCCTTGTGGCGGCGCACGTCTGCGACAGCCGGCCTGGTCCTGGTGGCCGCGGCGGTCATCGGGGTTGCCACGCCGGTGTTTCAGACCATCCGCCAGCCCTTTCGGTCATCCATGAAAGCGACGTTTGCGCTGTCGGCGCTGGTGGCGTTCGTAGTACTGTTCGTGGCGGGGTACTCCTGGTTAAGTGCGCGGCGCGGCGGAGTCATTTGGCGGTGGTTGGTGGCTGCCGATCTGATCCTGCTGGCTGGTGTGGCCGTATGGCATTTTGTTGATCTAGCGTTCGTGTTCCCCACGTGCGCGGAGTACTTCGCGCGCCGCGACGCGCTGTGACCTACTGCGGTCGCTTGACAGGATGCACACAATCCCCTGCTCATGGCACTCGCCGCAGCAGCCGTTGCCACTCCAGCGCCAGAGAAATGTAGATCGCCTGAAGGCTGTCCTTGCAGCCTACCTTTTTGCCCTCAATGTAACGCTGGCCCGCCTGCTAACCGGGCCGCCAGCCTGTGCGTGGCCGGCTCAAAAGCACGACGGCGGCGACGAGCAGCACAGACGCTGGTTCCGGTACGGCGAGGTAGGCATCGGCGACCACACCATGATCGGAACTGTTGGTGCCGTTGTAGTCCGTGCAGGCAAACGATAGAAAGTGGTCGTCCGGGCCAACGGGAATTAAGAACGGGCAGTATTCCCCGCCGTTGAAGAATGTCTGCCGGAAGAGCTGCGCGCCGTCGACCAGTACCCAGACTTCGGACGGTCTCTCGAGCAAAGTGTCAAAATTGAGCCCGGCGACGCCGGTAACGAAGCTGAACGAGTACCCGGCATTGCGCAGCGCGTTAAGGTCGTAGGTGATCCCCTGGTTGGCGTGAATACCCAGCCCACGCCGATTCACGCCAGGCTGATCGTCGAGCTGAATAGGAGCCAGGCCGGGGGGTTGGCCGTCGTTGTCGTATACGGCAAACGCATTTCGAATCGCGTCATACCGGTTCCCGCCCGTGCCGGGGAAATAGAAGGTGCCACCAGTCGAATCGATCGGAGTCAAACCCTTGGGGAGGAAGACCCCGTCCACATAGGGCAAGTCCACGCTGCCGCCGGACCCGTCCGTGGGCTTGAAGAAGGGTGCGGAGTAATGGCTGCTGCCGCCAAACTGATCCGGCTGCAGCAGAGTTGCGGTGGTAATCCGCAACCCCAAGCCAGGTGTAGCCGACCCGCTGCCGTCGCCTCCCACGCCGATATCGCCGAGGTCGATGTCCGCCGCCGCCGCCGTCGCAGCCGTGAACACGATGCCCGCGACAACTACCCAGATGAACCTTGTTGACTTGTTGGAAATTGCTGCAACCATGGTGTTTCTCCTCTTCTGCAATAAAGTAACGCTCCTGAAAGCGCGCCACACGGCGCGCATTTCTCAGATTACTCGGGTGACGGCAGGCCGCATGGCGGCAATTCCAGTCTGCTGGCGCGCGGTCGCGAACTCACACGGCGCGTCGCACATCGTCTCTTTGGAACACATCCCACGCACTCCTCCTGCCCGCCCCTCAGATCCCCCGACATGTTGCGAACCGGCCGAGCTACGGCCTCAAACCCCAGTATACCACGCCTGTGGCCCGCAAGACAAGGGGCACCAGAGACGGGATAGCTCGTAGGGAGCGGATTGCGTCCGGCAGGGAAGACCCCTACGCCGGCCGCTCGGCGATGCAGATCAGTGACAGCCCGGGCAAGGGGAGCAGGCGCTCGAGCGGACGCATCAGCGGTACGAGCGTGTCGTGCAGCTTGAGCTGCCAGCGGTCCATCTCGGAGCGCTGCAGCAGGCAGGAATTAAACCACCAGCCGCCGATGGACAGAAAGTTGAAGTTCTGGAAGCACACGACCGCCAGACCAGCGTCGCGCAGCACGTCGGCCAACGCCTGGCGCGTGTAGCGGCGAAAGTGATCGACCTTCCGGTCGTACGAGCCGTAGAGCGACGGGTACTGGGGTACCAGGAGGACCAGCCGGCCGCCGGGCACCAGCAATTGCCGCATGCGCTGCAGGGCGGCGCGGTCGTCCTGGATGTGCTCGAGCACATTCAGGCACACGATGGTGTCGCAGATTCCCTGGCCGAGGGCGTCGAAATCGGCCTGACAGTTCAGGTCGAGCCGGGTGACCTGGACCAACTCATTGTCCTTGAAGGCTTCACGGAGGATTTCGAGGTACACCGGATCGATATCCGTGACAATGAGCTGCTCTTTCTTGGGGAGATAGCGGCTGATGTTGCCCAGGCCGGCACCGATCTCCAGAATGTGCGTGCCCAGGTGCCGTTCAATGACGCGCACCATCCACTCGTTGAAGCGGCGGGCGCCCGACAGGCTGTGTAGAATCGCCCGGCCATAGCATTCGTCGAAGCAGTCGTCGACTACCCAGTACTTGGCGATTGTGTAGATGGCCTGTAGGCCGTCCTTCCAGCCGATCTTCTTGCCTTCGGCGTAGCTGCGGCCGCGGTAGCTGATCGGTACCTCATAGACGGCGCAGGCGCGCTTCGCGACTTTGGCGGTAATCTCGGGTTCGATACCGAAGCGGTTCGAGCGGAGGGGAATGGTCTTGAGCACATCGGCCCGGAAAGCCTTGTAGCAGGTCTCCATGTCCGTCAGGTTCAGGCCGGTCGTGAGGTTGGACAGGTGCGTCAGGATCTTGTTGCCAATGCTGTGGCGATAAGACAAGACCCGCCGCATGGTGCGCGACGCAAACCGCGACCCGTAGACGACGTCGGCCACACCTTCCAAGAGGGGCTGCAGCATGATGCCATAGTCATGCGGGTCGTACTCCAGGTCCGCGTCCTGGATGATGGCGTACTGGCCGGTCATTTCCTGGACCGCCCGGCGGATGGCGGCGCCCTTGCCGGCGTTGACCGGCTGCCGGAAGGCACGGATCGTTGGCGCGTGCTGGTCCGCCAGCTCGTGGATGATGCGGTCAGTGCCGTCCGTGGACGCATCGTCGACGACGATGATTTCCCGCTGGAGCCCGCGCGGCAGCTCGACGGTCAGCACACGCTGCACGCAACGGCGCAGGTAAGGTTTCTCGTTGTAGACTGGGATGAGGACGGAGAGCACGCCGCTGCGGAAGAGCGGCACGGGCTGCGCTGCGGCAGCGGCCCGGCCCATCACTTCCACTCCAGGTTCGGATTGTCGGCCGGCGCTGGTCAGTCCGAGCTCTCCAGCTTCAGGCCGGTGACGAATTCCATGGCGGCGGGCAAAACGCGCGCGGTGACCTCGGGAATCGAGCCATCGAGAATGGCCCCGGCACTGGCCTGGTGACCGCCGCCGCCGAACTCCTGGGCCAGCGCGAGCACGGAGACACCGCCTTCGCCGCGGAAGTTCATGCGGACCTTGCCGCGGCGGCCCTCTGTGAAAAGGATGGCGACGGCGATGCCTTCGATGGAGCGGGGGACCTCGACCTGGTCATCGATATCGCTGGCCGCGCAGCCGGCGCCGGCGATCTCCTCGTAGGTCGCGGTGCTCCACGCCAGACGCCCGTCGGCGCTGAGGCGCGTGTTTTGATAAATGACGCCCAGCAGCTCGAACTCGCCGCGGCTGCGGCTGCGGTGGAGGCGCTCGCAGACTTCGGGGATCCGCGCCCCGGCCAGCGCCAGCTCGTGGCCGACGTGGAGCGCGTTCGCGGTGGTGTTGTTCAGCGAAAAGCCGTGCGTGTCGGTGTGGATGCCGGCGTAGAGCAGGGTGGCGATGGTCGGGGTTATGTGGCAGCCGAGGGCCCGCAGCAGGGCGTAGATCAGCTCGGAGGTGCTGCTGGCTTGCGGCACGATCCAGTTCCAGCGGCCGAACAGCGGGTTGGTCGCATGGTGGTCGATGTTGAGGATCGGGATGCGGGTGAGCGCGACCAGGTGCTGCTCGCCGTTGAGCCGCCGCTCCTTGGCCGTGTCCAGCGCCGCGATCAGGTCGCAATCCTTGACATCCTCGCAGGTCGCCGGTCGCAGCCCGGCAAAGCGGACCAGGTACTGGAGACTGCGCGATACCGTGCCCTCGGGCAACACCAGGTGGGGATGCTTGCCGAGCTCGGGCAGCGCCAGCCACATCGCGCCGAGTGACGCGAGCGCGTCGGCATCGGGCGTGACGTGGCTGACGAGCACGATCTGGCGGGCGGCGCGGATCGCGTCGCACACCTCCGATGGGACGATGGCTGGGTCGGTCACAGCAGGCTCCGGTGAGTGCGAACTCACACCAGTCGTCAGGCATCACTCCGTCGGATGCGCTCAATCAGCGACGTGTCGATTCGCAGCCGCTCGTCTGCCACCGCGATCAAATCGCGATGGGCTGGGTTGCCCACGCCGTGCAGGAGGACGATGCGCACGCCTAGGTCCTTTGCCGCCTGAAAGGCGGGGATGAAGTCACTGTCACCAGCCGCTACGACGGCGCTGGCGATCTGCCGTGAATGTGCGAGCGTGAGCAGGTCGACCGCGAGCTGGATGTCGACGCGCTTCTGCTCGAAAATAGGCTCGCCGGTCTCACGCGACACGCCACGGAACGCGAGTCTCCCTAAACGCACTTGGAGGTTCGGGATATTGCGGAGGGAGTAATAGAACCGGTCCGCATTGCGGACAAGCTCGCGCTCGCGAAGCGTCGGCGTACCACTCTGATACGGCGGGCAGTTGTAGTAGTAGGTGCGCAGCAACGGCTCGTAACGCTCCGCTAGTACAGGCCCGATAACTGAGAAGTCGACGCGGACGCGATCAAACTCCCGCTCCAAGACCTTCTGGAAATACCCGCCGTCCAGAAACACGCATGTTCTGGGCATAAGAAAAGCCTCCGTGCGACGCACGTAGGCTATCTTATCCCGGCCTCGCAAGCAACGCCGGGGCTTATTTATCTAGGTTCAGTATAGCACACGATTCGGCCCCGGGCAAGCCGCGCACGCCAGCAATCCATTGGCCATCTGGCCGACCGCCGTCAGGCTTCACTCCGCATCGATTCGATCAGAATATCCGCAATCTCCGGCCGCGTGAACTCCACCGGCGGACGCTGCCCTTTGGCCAGCATGTCGCGGACGGCGGTGCCGGACAAGAACACGCGCTGCTCCTTCGTGCTGCTGGTTGTCTTGTCGCTGGCCATGGCGCCGGACTTCTGGCACCAGAAGGTGTGCTCGAAGTTCAGCGGCGTGATGCCCAGGGCCGCCGGGTCAACCTCGTCAAAGATGCGCTGGGCGTCGTAGGTGCCGTAGTAATTCCCGACGCCGGCGTGGTCGCGACCGACGATGAAGTGCGTGCAGCCGTAGTTCTTCCGCAGGATGGCGTGCAGGATGGCCTCGCGCGGGCCGGCGTAGCGCATCGCCGCCGGCAGCACCGACATGCACGTGTTCTTGGGGTTGTAGTAGTTGGCCAGCAGGACCTCGTAACACTTCATGCGGACGTCCGCCGGGATGTCGCCTTTCTGCGTCTGGCCGACCAGCGGGTGAATCAGCAGCCCGTCGCAAATCTCCAGCGCGCACTTGGTGATGTATTCGTGTGCGCGATGGATCGGGTTGCGCGTCTGGAACGCGACCACCGTCTGCCAGCCACGCTCGTGAAACACGGCCCGGGTCTGGGCCGGCGTCAGGCGATAGTTGGGGAACTGCGGGTCATGCCGCGGGGTGATGACCTCGAGCGGGCCGGCCAGGCAGGTGTCGCCCTGGCTCATGGTCACCGCGACGCCCGGATGGGCCGTGTCGGTCGTGCGAAAGACCTTCTCGGCCTCCTTGCGCTTGTCGTGCGTGTACTTCTCGGCGACGGTCATGACGGCGAGCAAGCGGTCCTGATCGTCAGTGAGCGCGACCTGCTGGCCGACTTCGATCCGCCGGGCGGTCGCCCCGTCCACCGGGCAGACGATCGGCGCCGACCACGGCAGGCCGGTCGTGAGCTTAATATGGTCGCACACGCTGTGAAAGTCCGCCTGGCCCATGAAGCCGGTCAGCGGGCTCAGGGCGCCAACCGCGAGCAACTCCAGGTCGCACTGCTCGCGCTCACCCAGGGTGATGCGGGGCAGTTTGCCGGCTTGCTGCTTGAGGGCCGCGGCGCGGGCCGGTTCAGCGACGAGGTTGACGAGTTTTCCGCCGTGCGGCGGGATCAGGCCATGCACGCTCATGCAATGCTCCCATGTTCTGTGGGCCCTCGCCGTCAGGTTCCTCGGGCGAGGCATACCAGTTTCCTTCGGACTCCGTGCAAGATGAGGATTATATCCGGGACCGGTCTCGGCACAAAACGCACGGCCGCGCGCGGGTGAATTCCCCTCCCTTTTAGGGAGGGGGTAGGGGGAGGGTTGGACCGCCCAGCCCGTCCCGTTTTTCAATCTCCCGGCTTGAAATACCGGCCGTGAAACCGCTCGACCGGGTACTTGGCGGCGTTCTTGGCGACCTTGGCGTTGACGGCGGCGGACAGGTCGATGTCCAAGGCGTTGACGAAGGACAGCAGATAGCAGGCGATGTCGGCGACCTCGTCCACGATCTTCGCCCGCTCGGCGTCGCTGGCCAGCAGCGCCGGCAGCTCGTCCGTGCGAACCCACTGGAAGTGCTCCATGAGCTCGCCGGCCTCGATGGCGATGGACATGGCGAGGTTCTTGGCGTCGTGATAGCCGTGCCAGTCGCGGTCGGCGACAAAGTCGGCAACCACTTGGCGGAGTTCCGCCACGCGTGTGGATTCGTCGGTCATGAGCAGGCTCCTGATCTCGCGGCGAGCATACGCCCCCGCGCGCAGCGGTTCAACCGGCCGGCGGTCGGTGGGCCCCGATCCAAGCCGCAAAGGGCAGTAGTGCAAAGCTCCAGCTTTGCCCTGAGCCATCGCTGGTGCGATCCGCCGCGGCGGGTGTCCGACGATCAGAGCCCGAAGCGCAAGCGAGAGCCGTAGCGGCCGACGGCTCGTCGGCCGTCAATGTGGGACCGGTCTAGCGCTACGCTTCGCGTGCGCTGTCCAACCGGCCAGTAGCGTCGGCCCTCCGTGGCCGCTGTGGCGCGCTGATCAGAACCCCGCACGCAAGTGCGGGGCCCCCGGCCCCGATCCGCCGTGGCGGACAGGCTTCGACCGGGAGCCATTGGGGGTTTTGGTATGGGCGCGCCCGGGGGGCGCGGGGCAGGCGTGAGCACTCACGCGCGGGCCGCATTCCCGTGGCGTGGCTGGCAAGGTGGGCTTGTTTCCCTGTGCGTCCCGCGAATTCTCCCGAATTCAGTACGGTGTCCCCGGAATTCAGCGAACCTGAAGGTGCGGCGTGCCAGAGGACTTGACGCCACCACGTTTAGTCCTTATACACGGGAATGGAGTGTTGCGCGATCACATAGGCACACGCGAGTCTCAACGAAACGGACGAAACTATGATGAACCAGCCAAACAACGTCGGCCCCAACAGCATGTATGGAACGCCCACTTACGGGCCGTTTCCAGACGGGACTGTCCAGACCCACTTTTCGTATTCGGCGCAGCATACGAGCCACCAGCATCCGTATGCGCATGTTGACCTGTATCTAAAGCAGCCGAGTCCACGCCGTGACCAGGTGATTCAGCACTGGGACGGCTTGCCGTCGCGTTGACCGGCGTAAACCGTTTTCGGAAGGGAGACCCCCATGTGCCAATCAGACGGAATTTTACCTTGCTTCCAGCAACCGCCGGTAACCGCGTATCGCCCTATCGCTCAGTATGAGGCGTTGGCTCCGCTGTATGTTCCGCCGATGCTCCGGCTCAGCGATGACGAGTTCCCGATCTCACTCGAAGAGCGCGCGAGGCGCGGAAGGGCGGAACTACGACATTTGGGCATCACGACGCCTGACGTTGAAGATTAGGAGGACTGCCATGCCAGGCCCGCATCCACCTGGAACCCCAGCACCACCGGGGACGCCGTCTCCACCTGCGCCCGGCCCCTATCCGAAACCGCATCCGGCGCCGCCCCGGCCCAAGTAGCACGGTGGCTCTTACTGCGGGCGGGTCGGCACGGTTCGCCCGCTTTTCTTGGTGCGCCGGGGAAGGACCGCGACCTCGGCCTTCGTCATGCCGTCGATTACCAGCGCCGTGTCGACGGCGGTAAGGTGGTTCTTTTTCCCGGCCGTCAAGAACGGCGGGTGGCACTGACGGGTGTGCCACCGCTCTTGAGCAGTGGTTTCCGCGGTCCGGACGCCTGCTCCTGTCTGCCGGTCCCTCCTGCTGGGCTGCGGAGCAGTGCTTGAAAGCAGTGCCACACACACGGGACGCGGTCTTCCAATCGCCCCCCGCCGCGCCTCGTGGGCGCCGCGTTCTTCATCAGGTGGGCTTCGTCTTCACCGACTCGGCCACGCCGACGCGCAAGGCCAAGCCGGCGGGCGTGCTGGGCGCGGAGATTTGGGTCAATATCCTGGCCGTGGGCCAGCCGGCGCCGACCGATCCGGCTTCGTTCACGTTCGTCGCCCTCGACACGCCCACGCCGTACACGCTCGACTCCGCCGGGGCCGATGGTGGCAAGAACGCGAACTATCTGCTACGCTGGGTGAACCCGACCGGAGAGAAGGGGCCGTGGAGCGAGACGGCGACGGCGACGATTGGAGCGTAAGGCCGCCACGACCGGGTTTCCTGGTACTGGGAATCGGCTCCCCGTATACTCTCTTGAACGGGGTCAGCGTGGCGGCCGATGCGGCTATCGGCTTACTGCACATCCGGGCACCACGGTGATCGCCGCAATGGAGATGCGCATGGCCCAAGCGACCCTGTACAACGAATTACCGGAAGGGTCGCGAATCCTCCTGGCTGCGGATATCCGCAACTTGGTGCGCTCATATGAGCTCATCGCGCCCTTTGAGCCCGAAGAGAATCTGGCGAGCAGCACCTATGACCTGACGGCTGGTGCGAAAGCCGTGGTGACGGGCGGCGGGGAGCACACGATCCGACCCGACTCAACTTTGAAACTTGGGGCGGGCGAATACGTGGGAATCATTTCCCGCGAGAAGGTGCGCATACCGCCGAATATCCTCGTCCACCTTGGACCGAAAAAACGGCTTGCATACGAGGGGATAATCCTCCTCTCCGGCTCTGTGATTCACCCCGGCTACGAAGGCCATTGCCTTTTCGTGCTCTTCAACAGCTCAGGAAGCAAACGCGTGATCAGCCTCGGGCGGAAAATCTGCGCGGCTGTCTTCCACCAGCTCGATCGCGAAGTCCCGAAGGAAGATTTGCAACGAGCCGATCAGGCGCTCTTGTCGGGCAACTTCCCCGCCGAGTTCCTCAACGCGATGACCAACATGGAATTACCCACTTTGACAGAAGTGACGACGAAGCTGGCGGGAATCCCGCTGCTCGATTCCCGCATCCGCGAGCTCGAACGCGAGTTCAAGGACGTCCGCGTGCCAATCAAAGAGCTGGGTGAATACGTTAAGGGGGTCGCGCAAGATGTCAAAGCGTTGGCCGCTGAGGGCAAGGAAGTTCTTGGCAAGATCAAGGAACATGACAGCAAGCTTGACACGATTTCAAAGGCAGTGACAAAGCATGGCGTTTGGATCGTGGTCGCGTGGACGCTCATCGTGGTGCTCTTGACCGCGATTTTGTCCCCGCTTTTTGCAGACGCCTTCATGGCACGCCACGCTGCCCAGCAACCGCCGGCGCAGGTGCAACCACAGGCGCAACCGCAACCGCAACCGCAGCCGCAACCACCGGCGCAGTCGCCCCCACCATGAGGCGGGCGGGACGCCTACGCTACCCCTGACAGCCGGGGTGATGCCCGGTGCCCGCTGACCTGCCCGCCTGCCCTTGATGCCGCTGCGGTGTCAAGGGTGATGCGTACTCGTGTCCAGGGTCGAGCGAGTGCTTGAAACGCCGGAGTCTAAGGAGCGGGGGCCGCAGTAGGAGCACGCGCCTGAATCCGGAATCCGGGGACGCCATACTGATTTCGCGTTGTGATTCCGGCTTCCGAACCCGCGGTTGTTTGGCTCGCAGGACGGAGAGAATGGTGAAGAACACGGGACCGGCTCGTTTACGAGTTTCGGAGTACCGTCCTTCGCGGTCGGCCGCGGGCAGCGGCGGAGGAGGGACTCGGCGCTCCAGCCGTCGAGCCACGCCGTTACCCCGGCGCGCCGGGAGAGGTCGGCCGGCACACGCCGGGCGGGTTGGGTGCGAGAAGGGATTCTCGCACCAGCGGTGATTTCGGTGCGGGGCCGCCACATTGGATCGCCGTCGTAGACGGCTCCTACGGCCGGGACGGCGCCCGGCCGCTACGGGGTCGGCCGACACGGGGGTCGGCCGCTACACCCGACGGCCGGTGCAGAGCCCGGCCACTATCCATGAAAGGCTCTCTCCTGTCAAGCGGACCGTTCCGTCTCGCGGAGCCCTTTTCTTCGGGCGTTTTCAGGCCCGCCGGGCAGACTCACTGCGCACCGCTCACCCCGCCGGCCCAACCCGGAG
>Ga0315291_10000037_pt1 | contig 137183 bp, 111 predicted proteins | sample YL17G12_20_MG_FD_203070 | JGI IMG/M metagenome (GOLD analysis project Ga0315291, IMG submission 203070) | Sediment microbial communities from Yellowstone Lake, YNP, Wyoming, USA - YL17G12_20 | ecosystem: Environmental > Aquatic > Freshwater > Lake > Sediment | place: USA: Wyoming | collected... | reverse complement strand
CCGTTGGGGTCGGCCAGAGAGACAAGCGGACCGTTTTCAAACCTCAGGACGGTCTGGTCCTCGGCCGTCAGGGTGAAGACGGTCTCGCTCTCTTTCTTGAGCTTACGGAAGACTCCGGGGGGCAAGGTGTAACCCCCGGCCCCGTCGGAGAGGTACCTCAGGGTGGTTCCGTCCTCGTCGGTGAGGTCCACGTAGGAGTCGTCGGCCGCTTCGGTCACGATCATGTCGGTGGCCGGCCGCCAACCGTATCCCGCGCCGTGCCCGGCGGTCGTGGCGGCCAGGTTGTAGGTCAGGTTCTCCGAAAGGCCGGGGCCGCGTCCCGCGATCCGAAAGAGACTCTTCCGGAGAACCAGGTTCCGGGACATGGTGTTGACCGAAGCCTGCCAGCCGTCGCCGAGGTCGCGGGGCATGAGGTTCCAGTAGGGTTCGACTCCGAGCCCGTTGGCCCCGGAGGTGTAGGTCACGTGAAGATGCGGCCGATAGCCGGAGGTGGCCTCCCGGGATTTGGCGGTCAGCATGGGGGACGTGGTCTGGCAGTAGAGTTTCACTCCGTTGTTCGGAAGAAGGCCCTTCTGCCAGAGGGCGAAGATGCCGGTGATGTCCCAGGTCTCCCAGGTGGAGGCCGTCGGGGGAGAGAAGCGCGAGAGGCTGTAGTAGCCGGCGCCGGCGGGCTGATTGTTCCAGGTCACCGTGGACTCGCCCCATTCCCCGGCCAGGGCCTCCATGGCGTAGTTGCTGGTGGAGCCGGTGCTGGGGGAGTAGGTGTAGAGGTCGGCCGTAACCGAGGTCACGGCCACGTTGGGGCTGATCGAGGAGATGTCCCAGGCCACCCAGCCCAGGTAGGCCGTCTGGGTCCCGAAGTGGAAGTGGTCGATCGTTCCGGAGTTTGTGTTCGGATAGGCCGCGTCGCCGTAGGAGTCCTTGGAGGAGGCCGACACGGTCACCGACGGGTCCACCCTTACCGGGTAGACCCGGGCGGGGTCGGCCAGCCAGGACAGGTCGGGGACTATCTCAAGAACCGCGCGGCTCCCCGCCGGCGGGGTGACGCTTCCACCCTCGGTCCCTTGGCCGCTGTCGAGCGCCCCGGCGATCGATGCCGCCCCGCCGCGCGCTTCGCCGATGGACGCCAGCCCGCCGAGCGCCCCGCCATCGGCCGACGATCTGACAACATACTCCGCGGCCCCGATCTCGCCGGCGGCGTCTTCCAGATACGGCCGGGGAAGGACAAAGTGGACCTGGCCGGAGGTCGGATCATAGACCTCCAGGCCGCCGTCGCCGTCACCGCGGAGAAGCAGTTCCCCGAGGTCCACGGAGAAGCGAAGAGATGGAAGGGTATTCGGGCTCTTGAGAAGGACCGTCTCCTTGACTCCCTCAGGCATCGGCTCCTCGACGATATCCGCTCCGGGCCAGGCCTCGACGTAGACGACCCGGTCGTCCTCAAGCCGGGCCGGGGCGGCGGAGACCTCAAGGGGGGTCAGCTCCAGCCGGCCCCCTTTGGCCGTCTCAAGGGTGACCGGTCCCCCGGCCACGTCTGGGAGCTCGAGAATGAAGGAGGCCTGATCAACACGGTAGACGGTCTGGTCGCCCTCACCCCGGGACCCCGGGCGAGACGCCAGGCGCGGGGTGAGCTCAATCGGCCGCCACTTCCCGGCTTGGTCGAGGTAGTTGACCGGCCCCGGCCAGATCTCGGCCGTGATGGAACCGTCGGTGTTCAGAAAGTGCCGGGTGTTCCAGGTCCGCAGAGCGGGCAGCTCGTAAAGAGGTTCCGGTTTGACCCCGCCTTCCGCCGGCGGGACCAGATCGGGAAGAACCGAAGCGGGCTCGCACAATACTTGCTGCCCGTGGACGCTGAGTTCGGGGGAGGGCGGGAAAGGCGGTTCTTCGCTCATCGCGGCCGCCTGAGGTTCCACGGGCACACGGTGAAGGATGCTCTCAGGTACGGGGCCAGGATCCCCCTCCGAGTGGGTGATGGTCTGGTCCGGCGTCAGCCAACCCTTGCCGGCCATCTCGCCGTAGGGCGTGGCTTGAACGGCCGGCGCCGGCTCGACGGCGCCCGCGGGGTAAGCGTGGGCCAGGCTGGGCAGCGGGATCGAGACGGCCAGGCAGACGGCAAGACAAGTGGCGAGCGCACGACGGAAGCGCACGGTGTTCCCCCCATGGTGCCGGGAACCTGTCGCCGGGGCGGTGGCCCCGAGCGCACGGAAACGGAGGTTCCGTGTTCCCGGAAGGTGGGGCGTTTCGCCGATCAAACGGCAGGTCCTGCCAGGTCACACAGCAGCGCCCAGAAATGGCGGGGGAGGCCTAGGTAGGCGCAGGAGGGGTTAGGGGTTGGGGGAGGCAGGGAGGGGAAGAACCCCTCGGCCCCGTGTCGCCACTCAAGAGAAAGCGGGCTGCATCGCTTGTAATCCTGCACTTAAAGTGCAATCATACAGGCGGGAGGCACACCATGGTCCACAGGTATATCAGGCGATCGCTCGAAACGGTTCTCGAAAAAGCTGCGTCCGAATTCCCCGCCATCGTCCTCACCGGGCCGCGGCAGTCAGGCAAGACCACGCTGCTGAAGCATCTTTTCGGCGAGCGCTGCCTCTATGTCTCCCTGGAACCTCCGGATGTCCGGGCGGCGGCCAGGGAAGACCCCCGCGGCTTCCTGGAAACGTATTCGCCTCCGGTGATCTTCGATGAGGTTCAGTCCGCGCCGGACCTCCTGCCCTACATAAAGGAAAGGATCGACGCTCACCGGGACCGGGTCGGCCAGTACCTGCTCACAGGCTCCCAGAATCTGCTGCTGGCGGAGAAGATCACTGAGTCTCTGGCCGGGCGGGCGGCCATACTCCGCCTGTGGCCCCTTTCCCGCCGGGAGGCCGAAGGGCGACCGGAAGCCCCGTTGCCGTGGGAGCCCGGCCGGCTCCAAGCCCCTCTACCACCGGAGACTGGCGGCACTTCCGGTGCGCGGGCGCCGGCCTCGTACCGGGGTCTTTGGCAGGACCTCCTGCGTGGCGGCTACCCGGAACTGGTCGCCGGCCCCGGACGCGATCTTCATCTGTGGCAGGCCAGCTACGTTCAGACCTACCTGGAACGAGACGTCCGGGCTCTCCGGCAGGTGGGCGATCTGTCCCAGTTCCAGAGTTTCCTGCGGGCCCTGGCGGCCCGAACCGCGCAGCTCCTGAGCCTGTCGGATCTGGCCAGGGACCTCGGCCTGGCCGTGAACACGGTGAAGGCCTGGCTTTCGGTGTTGGAGGCCACCTACCAGGTCATTGTCCTCAGGCCCTACCACGCCAACGTCGGAAAGCGGCTAGTGAAGACGCCGAAGGTCTACTTCACGGACACCGGCACGCTCTGCTACCTCACCGGCCTGAAGGACCCAGAGCACGCGGCCTCCGGTCCTCTGGGCGGCCCCATCCTGGAGGCGGCCGTGCTATCCGAAATCGTGAAGACCATGACCCATCGCGGCCGCGAGCCCGCGATCCACTTCTGGCGCACGTCCGCCGGCGCCGAGGTTGACATCGTGGTCGAGACCGGCGGGAAACTCGTGCCCATCGAGGTAAAGCTTTCCGCCACGCCCCGCCCGTCCATGGCCGCGTCCATCAGAGCCTTCCGCGAGGACTTCGGCGACATGGCCCTGCCCGGCTACGTGGTCCATCCCGGCGACGTCCGCCTGCCTCTCGGCGCGGGCGTGACGGCCCTGCCGCTGGGGGAGATGTGAAGCGCATGGCCCAAGCCGCCACAGCGGCCTCTGACGCCGCGACATAAGCGGCCACGACGTGCTGGGGGACAGTCAAAGCAGTGGCGAATGCTTGGAATGCGAGATCGCGCAAGGCTGTGCTTGGTGTCAAGGGTACGACTACGATGTCTCGCCGACCGGGAGTATCTTCCACCGAGCCACGCACATCTGCAGGATGCACAAAGCTCGCGTGAGGGCCAACGAGTACTACTGGGCGCGCCTTGCCAACAAAGCCTCTCTCAGACGTCCTGCGCACCATACAGGCCTTCCGACGGTCCGCTTGTCCGAATGCCTAAAGAGATCCCATCTCCCACTGCATCGCGATATGCTTGACGCCCTATGCGGTGGATGTCATGTCAGGACGGCGACCAATCAAGAGGTCACCTGGTGGGCCTTCACGGGATACCCGACCGTGTAGCGGCTGGGCCCTGGTCCACGGAGGTCGGGCTGGGTGCCGCTCGTCGGTATGGCCATTACGATGACGCTCTGGACGGCCAGACTGGCGTTCATTGAGCTGAAGCGTCGAAGGCTCTCGAAAGGAAACTGACGGTCGCGGGGCGGTGCGTTGAGAGCCGTGTGGGCGGCTGATGTCAGAGCGGCGACCGCGATGTGGCCGCCCTCACCGTCAGCCGACTCGGCCCTCCTCCTTCGTCCACTGATCCGTGACCAAGTTGCAGCCCCGGTTACCGGGGCGGTTGCTGACGCACATCCGAGCGGGGTCCCCTTTCGAGAACCTGCGGCAGCATAGCCTTAGGGCTTGCTCGCGGGGGATGGGTCTTGCGTCAACTTCGGACATGGCCCTGGCCTCCGTCCTGGATGGGGAGTCAGCCTCACGCCGCCGAGTCAGAATGCGGGAGCTTGCGCCATACGTAGGCGAAGACCCGATCCTTCCCATGGCTGGTATTGACCACGTGGACGAACACCGACTGATCTATGCGGTTCACCTGAACCTGAAGCACACCGCAGTCGGAACGGGAAGCGTACTGATACACGCCACTGCCGAGACCGAGCACGTCCTCGTTCATGGCCCTGTTGCCAAACCCGTACAGGAAGCCGGAGTTCCGGCCCGAATCCTGAGTGGACGGGGTGAGGGCTGATGATGGGACGCAAGAACTTCCAGGGCAAGTGGTTCTACAACTTCTCGCTTGAGGACCGCGTGCCGGCGGACCATCTCCCGCGCGCAGTCGCTGAGGCCGTCGACTTTTCCTTCGTCCGCGGCGTGGTCAGGGAGACCTACAGTCACACCGGGACACCCTCGGTCGACCCCGTCGTCGTGTTCAAGATGGCCCTCTTGGGCTACCTGTACGGCATCACCTCCGAAAGGCGCTTGGCCGACGAGATCCGACTGAACCTGGCTTACCTGTGGTTTGTGGGGTACGACCTTGACGAGACCCCACCGGACCACAGTATCCTCTCTAAGCGCGGGCGCGATATGGGCGGGAAGCCTACCGTCAGTTCTTCAACGAGATCGTGCGGCAGTGTACTCAGCGGGGCCTTGTGGACGGCGACCGGGTCTACCTCGACGCCTCTTTGGTGAAAGCCAATGCTTCTCCCGGTTCGCTGGTGAGCCGCCCTCTTTACAATCAGTTGCCGAGCGTGGACGACCACGTCCGGAGGCTGTGGGCTGACAACGAGGGGGTGGGCGGTGAGGGCGGCGATGACCCGGGAGACGCTCCTACCGGACCTTCGTCCGAACCCAAGAAGAGAGCGAAGGCGCGTACCAACGAGCGCTGGGTGAGCCGGACGGACCCCGAGGCCGCGATCATCTCTGACCGGCGGCGGGGTCTACTCCTGGCACGCAAGGTTCACATAGCGGTTGACGGGGGACCCTCGAGGATCATCACCGGTGTCGTGGCGACCTCGGGCGACCGACCGGGGTTACGGCACGGCAAGAGTGTATGACTTCCTCAGAAACCAGCGGATACTGCCTACCATCCCGCGGCGGGCCCCGTGGAGATGCAAGGCAGCGTTGAGGCACAAGAGTTCGTCTACGTCCCGGAACTGGACCGGTACCGGTGTCCCGGAGGGAAGTGGCACTCTACCGTCAAGGGGTCACGCCTCGGGGCTTTCTCCGCTACCGTACGCATGAATACGCCTGCCGCGGCTGCATCTTCAAACCGCGATGCACCCGAGTCAAGCGCTGCACGATCAACCGGCCGGCCCGCATGGATACGAGACAGTGGGTCGATGACCACCTGGCGACCGCGCGAGCGCGACGGTCCCTCCAAAGACGCCGCTACTGGGCCGAGACCGCCTTCGCCGACCTGAAGGGGAATCATGGTCTGGCGAGAGCAACCCTCCGCGGGTCGGCGTTCGAAGTCCAGGCTCTCCTAGCCGCAGCCGCCCACAACATCAAGCAGCTTGCGAAGGGGCTTGCGAAGGGCCGCTCTCCGATGTGACGGTCACGCCAATGCCGGGCCAGGTCCTCGGCCCCCTGGTAAGTCTCCCTCGCCTTGCTTTCGCTTAGGCCATCGCGTTTGGCAACAGCCCCCTAATCCAGAAAGAGGCCACGTGATCGGCGAAAGGGAGGCCGCCCCGGAAGAGTCGGGGGGCCTGACAAGGCAAAGAGCCCGACGCGCGGGCTCTTTGCGACGCAACATCCTGGAAGCCGGACGCAGTGCCATACGCGACCTTCGATCCGCCGATATCCGCCTACCGCGTGATGATCTTGGCGGTGGGCGACATATAGTAATGATCTGCTCCAACGCTGCATACGAAGCTTGAGCAGCCGCCGCCGCAGCCGGCAACCACGACTGGTCCTCCTTTGGACGTCACCGAAGAAAGGTACATTCCATTCACCTCCCGGGCTAGACCTGCCCCGCGGTGTATCTGAATGACGGTTTCGTAGTCATGTCAGAGTCGCATCCGGTATCCGGATGATCGCGTCCGGCTTCTCTTGGTGCGTGCCTGACGCCTCCAAGAGAACGATCTCCGCGGTTTCCATGATGAGAGACCAATGGCTATCCTCGGGGGCGACCCAATGATGGGCTGTAAGGACCTCCTTATACCAGCGGTTCATGCCCTCTTCGACCTTCTCCCGCTCCTCGACCACCTGCCTTCGCAAGGCTTCATCGCCCTGGACTTCTGGCACGACGCTGAGAGCGGCCAACGCGGTTGCCTGCAGTTGCAGGGTCTCAATCGCCTTCCGTTCCACGTCAGTCACAGTTCCTAACAGCCGACCCGGTGACATCGGCGGCGTCACCACCCTCAGCCAGAATCCTGCTCTGCGGAAGGAGCCTCAGGGGATCCAGCACCGAAGGCTCGTCGAACGGAGGGCACCCTGGGGGGAGCTTCCCACGTGCATCCAACTCGCGGCGGAGAGCTGCCGCGGTCCTAAGCTCAAGGTGGCTCGCCACGCACTGCGATTCCGATGGGACGTTGACCTGCCCCGTATGCATCAGGTTATCGTACAGGCAGCGGCGGCACTGGAACGCGCCGCAGTCCTGACACATCGAGCACTTGCGCCGGTCGGATGCCTCGAGACGTCCAGGGTCCGCGCCTTCCTCCAGTGTGCCGATGCTGAGCTCCGGGTCACGGAAGTAGAAAGCGGGGCAGAGGTAGAGCCTCCCGTTGGGGGCTAGAGCCAAGCTGTTTCCGGCCCGGCAATCCCGGGGCCGGTCAAGATAGAGCCGGTCCGTTAGGACGTTCAACTCCCGGCGGGTGTAACCGTCCTCAGAGGCGAGTAAGGCCGATGTGAGAACTTGAAGTTGCTTCTCGTACTCCGCTAAGTCCATTTCGGAGAAGCGGCCGACCTCCCGCCAGATGAGGTTCACTCTGCGGGTTTTCTCCCATAGCTTCATGACGAGGGCAGCGCAGCGGGATACTTGCTCCCGGTCCAAAACAAGCACCGCCGTATCAGCCGCAAGAGGTTCGCCAACCTCGTTTTCGTAGACGATCATGTCACCCTCGCGCAAATTCGGCGCGCCGGCCCTGGCAATGTGAATGGGATCATAATCCTCAGGCACCGCTGTTCTTGGCCCGGTGACGGAATGCAGCACTACCGGGCGGTAGAAATGGTCCCGGCTGAAGCGCAGACCCCGGAGGAGAACATCATCTGCCATCATCTCGGAGCCAAGCCCGCTGGAGAGATAGCCGCAGTGGGTGACTGAGTCAGACGAGGTTATGAAGTAGAGGTAACGACTGCGCCGTCCGATTGTGTGGTACGACCGCTCCACGCCGGCCTGATGCTTGAGACGTGCGTAGAAGTACTCGTTGGCCCTCACCCTGGCCTTGTGCATCTTGCAGATGAACGTGGCCCGGTCGTACAGACTCGGCGTGCTGTCGTAGTTGAAGCCCGCGCACCACGTGCAGCCAGTGGCCACTTCACAGTCGACGCATTGCGGCCGGCTAAGGCTCCGGAGAGTGAGGGCTCTGAAAGGACGCAACCTATCAGGGTCAATGCCGTGCTCGATGTCCCCCAAGACGTAGCCTGGCTTTCCGTCCTGGAGACTGTACGGCATGAACCGGACGCACGGGTAGATGAGCCCGTCCGAGGCCACGGCGAACGACAGCCCGGCGCCGCAGCCGTTGCCAATCGACTCTTCGGACGTGAGCGGGTAGCCGATGAACCTGTCGAAGAAGCTGCAGTTGACATCCTTCCACAGCCTGTTGTTAATCACGAAGTCGGCCAGGATCCGAAGTTGCTCTTCAAGGACCAGATCATCACCCGGTTTCCAGACATCCTCGTAGACTACGTTGGCGGGGATCACCCTGAGGCCCATATCCCAGAGGTGGATAATGCTTTCCGCCAGCAGCGGTAAGTCGGTGGAGGCGAAAGTCACCTTCGTATTCGCGCCGGGGAACTGCTGGTGCCAAAGCTTCACGTTCCGGGCGACCTGTTCATAGGATCCTCGGCCGTCGGCAAAGATGCGGTGCATGTCGTGTTTTCGGGGGGTTCCATCAATGCTGATATGAGCATCCACATGGCCGACGTTCTTCTGAAGAAAAGCTTGGACTTTGGGGTGATCATAGAGCACCCCGTTCGTGCCGATCTGAACCGTGTAGTGATGCCACCACTTATGCTTGCGGCGGTAGGTCTGGACCTTGATGTAGTCGGTTACCGCGTCGATGAGGTCGATCTCCAGAAGACACTCTCCGCCCATGAACTCCCAGATGACGTATCCGAAGGGGCTGCCGTAGTTCAGGCAGAACTCCACGGCCTTCCGCGCTGTCTCAAAGGACATCCGTCCTTGATTGTGCTTGTGAACCAGGTAGCAGTAGCGGCACCTCAGGTTACAGTCCTGGGTCACTACCAACGTGAACTCCTGGACGCCCTTCTCCCGGTAGTCGACGACAGGTGAGCCGAACAGGATGTTGTCAGCTCCTAGCGGCACAGTGCCCCCCTTAGATCCCACCCCAAACTTAAGTCCTGGCATCCGGTGGGTACATAACCGTAATGTTCCCCAAGGACCAGAGACTTCCTTTCAGGCACTGGAAGAAATGCTGCAAAGACCCTTCCGAATGGCAGGGGAGGGCCTTTCTGTCATGGAACACTACACCAAGGACAGCGGGCGCTGCGTGGCGGGAGGCGGAGTGGCCTCGGAAGAGAGAGCGTTGTTGAACCGGGCGTACGCTTACGGAATTCGCTATCGGGGACGTCTTGCTCTGCTCTTGGGCCTGACCGGGCTCAGCATGGCGGTTGCCCTCGTCCAGCCGAGCTTCCTCGGAACTGCTCTCGACTGCATCATCGAAGAAGACTTACTGCGCACCTACGTCTTCCTGGGGGCTATGCTCGCGGCGACCGTGGCCCAGGGTGTGGTCAGCTTGGCGGAGACATACCTCACGGCCCGCCTTGCCACCCAGCTAAGTTGGCAGGTAAAAGGGGACCTCTACGGGCGGCTGGTATCGTTGGCCTGCGACGTCCAGGAGCATACCAGCCAAGGCGAGCTGCTCTCAAGGATAGAGGGCGACTCAGGCGCGGTGGGCAACCTCCTGCTCAGACGCCTTATGCTCGTCCCGGAAGCAGTCCGCGCCCTAGCGGTTCTCACCTTGCTTTTGCGGATGTCCTGGATGCTGACTGCGGCGCAAATGCTCATCCTTCCGGCCATGCTGATCGGCTCAGAACTGTTTGGCGCTGCCCTCCGGCGTCGGGGGAGCCTTAACAGGGGTCTCATGGACCGATACATGAGCTATGTCCAGGAGACAGCCGCCGGCTACCGAGAGATCAAGGCGCTGCAACTCGAGCGGGACCGTGTCGATCGCTTCGCTGGCCTTGCGGGCCAGGCACTGCGATCGTCGATCGGGCTCACTTTGCTGGACGCCTACGCTGGCCTGACCAACATGCTGGCGGGCGGGCTTGGCACTGTGGCAGTGGTGGGTTTCGCGGCCTGGCAAATAGTGAGCGGCCGCCTCACCGTGGGTCAGTTGGTGGCCTTTACCGCTTACGCGGCCCAGTTGGCAGCCTCGCTGGAGGCTTTGGCCGGGTTTCGACGGTCGCGTCAGGAGTGTCTCGTATCAATAACCAGGGTATTCGAGCTCTTGGATAGGCCGCAGGAGCGGGCCACAGCTCCGCCCCCGGCTCTCCCGGCAGACCTACGCGGTCGGCTTACTCTGGATTCGGTCTCATTTGGCTACGAGGGGTACCCGCCCGTTCTCCGCGGCGTGTCATGTACCTTTGAGCCCGGGCGACTCACGGGCATAGCCGGTCTGAGTGGGAGCGGGAAGACGACCCTCTTCAATCTGCTGCTGCGGTTCTACTCACCCACGGGCGGTTCGATTCAACTGGACGGTCGGGATATCCGCGAGTACAGCATCGGCGAGCTTCGCCGGGCCATCTCCATCGTGAGCCAGGACCCCTTCCTCTTTGAAGCTTCGATCCGGGAGAACCTGCTATATGGTAACCCCACGGCATCGCCCCGCGACCTAGAGCGAGCTTGCGAGTTGGCCGGCATCCTCGGGTTCATCAAGTCGCTGCCGCAGGACCTCGATACGACCCTGGCCGGCCAGGGGGGAGGGATCTCCGGAGGCCAGCGCCAGAGACTGGCTCTCGCGAGGGCGATTCTCAGGGACTCCCCAGTGCTCTTGTGCGACGAGATTACCGCGGCGCTTGATGGCGAGGCGGCGTCAGTTATCCAGCGCACCCTCCTTGCCCTTGCCCGGGACCGCACTGTGGCAGTCATCGCGCATCGCCCGTCCACGATAGAGAACGCCAACCTCATTGTCGTCCTGCATGACGGACAGGTTGCCGGGCTTGGCACCCACGGCGAATTGATCCGGTCGAACCCGGTCTACCGGCGCCTCCTACAGCCGGTAGCCACGCCTGGGGCCGCCAGGCTTCTGTAGGATCGCGAGTCGGCGACCCACTCACGCGGGCGGCCCTACCGGCCTCCGGTGCGGGTGGAGCGTCGCGGCCGGCCCTGTCCGTGGGTCACGCTCAGGGCGGCAAGGTTCGTCTTGGAGGGTGCGATCCGGGCCGCGGCGAAGGCCCGGGCCGGGACAGAGGTCTCGGCCGAGGCGGGGTTCTGGCTTTCCGACTGCGGCTGCCGCGCGTCAGCCGAAGACAAGTGCCGCTCGCGGATTGACGTGTGCCTGGGGTTTGTCCGGGAGGCCAACTCCGGAGGGGGCAACCTTCGCCCGGCTAAGGTTGCCGACGCCCTCGAGGTCTTGGCCGAGGCCGACCGTCACCACCTGGTCTCCCGGCCGTTCGCGGATAAGGCCGGCCAGGTTGTCGGGATTTGCTTCTGCTGTGACTGCCATTGCGCCTACTTTCGCGACCCCGCCCTGGCCGGGTCCTGCGCCCCCGGGCGCCTTGTCGCCGTCTCGGACGACGCCTGTGACGGCTGCGGCGAGTGCGTCCCGGTCTGCTACTTCGGGGCTAGGGGTGAGGAGGGCGCCCTGGCTCACCCCGAGCGCTGCGCCGGCTGCGGCCTCTGCGCCGAGGGCTGTCTATCCGGGGCGATAGTCATGGCCGGGCGGGAGGTCGTCGAACCGGCGGAGCACGACCGCAAGCCGGGCGGTGGCGAAGGGTGACGGGACCTTCTTCTGCCCGAACGAGAAGCCCGCAAAGCCCTGGTAGCATGAGCGGGGGGTCACCCGCCCGCCGGGACCGAAATTGTGAGTGACCAGGCCGGCCGCGACCTCGGCCAGGGCCCGGCTGTCCTCATCCAGAGCTCGTCCGTCCTCTTCCAGGATCCGCTCGCCCTCCCCCCGGGCGCCCTCTCCCCTCCAGAGCTCCGGGTACCGGCCCAGCGTGTCGAGAAACCAGTGGGCGTCGTACCAGAAGGCCGGCCACTTGGCCGTTAGGAAGCGGCGCCCGTGCCCGAACATGTAGGGTCTTTGCTCGTGCCTTCTCATCCAGGCCCGAAGCGAAACACGGGCTGTATCCAGCAGGTCCGGCGGCCGACTGGGGGCCGGCAGGCGGGCGAAGGTGCGCAGGGCCTCGAGGGCCACCTGCGGGCAGAAGTCGGCCTTTCGCCCGGGACCGCGGAAGCCGGTAGCCGCGTCGGGCAGGCACAACCACGACCGGCCTTGAGCCGTCTCGGCCAGATCGGTCGCTATCCGGGCAACCGCGGCCTTCACCCGCGGGTGGTCCCCCCTCCCGAAGCGCACGAGGACCTCGACGATGGCGTGCCGGTCGCAGGTCAGAGACCCCCAGGCGGGCTCGCGGGGGCGCCCTTGAGAGCCGTGGCCTCCCCGGGCATAGAACAGGAAGCGACCCTCGGCGTCCTGGTGCTCCAGCATCTTGTCAAGGAGGGCCTCGACGCGCTCGTCGTCGCCTGGGCCTACCCCCATGTCGGCCAAGAGGTGAAGGAGGTTAGGGGCGTAGCCCGGGCTATTGTGGCCGGATACACCGGTATCCACGCCCCAGGCGGGGAGGCGGGCGATAATGCCGCGCGTCCCGGCGTCGGAGACCACGGCGGCGTGAGCCGCCACCACCTCGGGGTCGCTCGCCGGTAGGTCGAGGAGGTGGGTCAGGGTCAACCATCGCGCCGCCGGTTCGCCGGACTCCAAGAGCCACGGGCGTGGGTCCGCGTCGAGAAGACCGGTCCAGGCTTTGCTCTTAAGTTCATTGGGCATGGTTCGCTCTTTCTCTGGGCGGGAGGGTGGACCCTGCCGGGGGCTGGGCGGGAGAAGAGCCGGCGTAGACCTCGGCTGCAACAAGCCCGAGCATGCCTGCCAGTACACATTCGGTGGCTTTCACTTTGGCAGCCTGGCCGACTTGCGCTGAGAGCGTGCGATGGCTCTTCCCTGACGACCGCATATCTCGCCTAGCCCAGATCCGGAAAAGGGGATTTCGGGACACCGACCGTGGCGACAGCGGCGACGCCGGGGCCAGTCTCGGCCTCAGGCTCTGGCTTTCGCGGGACAAGGTGGTCATGGGGACGATGTGGTCCTTGAGCCGAGGCCCGTAGACCCGAACGCCTCCGGCCAGAGTCCGCCCGAGGGCGTTGGGTGTTGGAGCTCGTCTCCGCAGCGCTAGGTAGGCCCTGTCCCGGAGGATCCGAGAAGATGAAGTTAAAGGCCTGGCCGGTCTCGTGATACGGTTATCATCAGTGCCGCGAGGGTCGCGAACACCCGACCAGGTGGCAACCCGAGCTCTAAGAAGATCTGGCTTCCATCCAGACCTGTGGTGACTGCCGCGAAGTCCAGGCCTGCACCTTGAGCGGCCTGGCAGTCCAAGCTGCTGTCGCCGACCGATAGAATCTCACAGAGTGCATACCCCTCCTGCTTGAGCGCCCGCAGGACCGGGTCGAAGGCGCGAGGGTCTGGCTTCCAGTGCGTGGAGTCTTCGTAGGCATACACGCTAGCGAAGTACCTGTCCAGGCCCAACCGGCCGAGGTCACGGAGGATGAGTCTTCTACTTCCGGATGTCAACACGTGCATCCGCACGCCCAGACGAGACAGGTGGTGGAGCAGTCCCTTCGCTCCTGGGGTGGCGCGGGGTGGATGAAGCTCCATGGCTTCTTCGTAGGCCCTGACGAAAGGCTGCAACTCGATTCCGGGCACCAAGGCCTTGATCAGGTCGTCGAATGGTCTGCCCCAGTTGGCTCTGAGCTGCGCTTCGGACACCTCACGTCCCAGATCCCTAGCCGTCTTGCGAAGGACGCTCCAGCGAACCCTGCGGGTGGCCAGGATTGTGTCATCGCAATCGAAGATCACGGCTCGGTATCTGCTCCAGAAAGGGATCGGCGGAGCGGTAGGCGAACCGGTGTCACCTCCCCCAGAACAGATCGCTCGCACAGAATCCCTACCTCTCCGGCCGTCGCGGAAGACGGAGATCATGTTTGAGCTTGGCCTGCTTGACTTCCAGGTAGTCGGTGCTGGCCGCAGTGGGCTTGGCGCGTAACGGGACCCGTATGACCCTAATGCCCTCGTTCGCGATGGCGGCCACTTTCGCCGGGTTGTTCGTCAGCAGGCGAATGCGCGTCAGTCCTAGGTGCCGAAGCATCGCGACGGCTCCGCCGTACTGGCGTGAGTCTACCGGAAGGCCGAGCCGTTCGTAGGCCTCGACCGTGTCCAGGCCCTCACGGTCTTTGAGCTCGTAGGCAGCTGCCTTGGCCAAAGGGCCAGACCCTCGGCCCTCCTGGTCAAGGTAGATGAATACTCCACCTATTGCCCTTCTCATCCGGGCTAGAGCCATCGCTACCTGTGCCTTGCAGTCACAGTCCGCAGAGCCGAGAACCTCCCCATAGACACATCTGGACTGGACACGAACGAGAGGCGCCGGTGATCTATCGATGTTCCCAAAGATAACGGCAATGACAGGCGAATCCGGACTGGCTCCCAGGACTACCGTCTGGACTTCCTCGTCGTTCCGCAAGTGAAGTATGTGGCGATAGGCATCCCGAGTCTTCGTTGTGGTCCCTCCCTCAGAGCAACCCATGCCATGCCTGGCTACCGGGGCAATCTCGGTCATCTCTCACAATCCTACGCGCTCAAGCAGGGCCCGAGCCTCCTCTGCCTTCTTGCTCATCCTGAGTCGCTGGAAGTTCTCCAACGCATCGTTGGCAAGGCGCCGGGCCCGAGCGAACTGGCCCTTGCGCCTGTGAAGGTGGGCCAGCCCCAACTGACATTCGCCGAGGGTATCGGGCCGTCCTACCTGAGCCGCGAGCCGGAGCCCTCCTTGAAGTTGCTCCCTCGCCTCTCCGTATTCCTTCAACAGGTATAGGGCCTGGCCAAGGAAGGCCATTGATATTGCCTGACCCTCGATCGTCCCGGAGGCCACATCAAGATCCAATGCCTCCTCGAACCTCTTGCGGGCCAGCTTGAACTTGCCGTGGCCCATGAAGGCCCTGCCGAGTTCGACAAGGATAGCGGCCCGGCCGTCGACGTCAGCCGACGAGGGTGCGTAATCTAGAGCTTCCGCCAGCAGGGTCTCGGCGTCCTCATAGTGCTCCTTGGCAAGGGCGATCTCTCCGTCGAGCCTGGTGGCAATGGCGAGAGTGCTCCTGCCCCCAGAATCACGCCTGGCTGCGTCCCAGCAGAGCACCGGGAATCTTTCGGCCCGTGAAAAGTCTTCACGCGAGACGTGAACCCTACCGATCCATGCCCACTGTCTTGCCAGGTTCCGGAAGTCGCCAAGACGCCTCGCCGCAAAGGTAGCTCGTCCGCAGAGTCGGATGACCTCGTTCCAATAACCTCGGCCCCACAGGAAGGGATACAGCGAGTTGGAGAAGTCCACGACGGCACTGAGGTACCCAGGGTCTCCATGGCGGCTGGCAAGAGAGTAGGCGAGGTGAGCCGCCTCGAGGAGGTTCTCGCGCTCCCCCTTAAGCCGAATCACATTCTCCTGTTTGGTCCACGTGTCGGCCCATTCCTTGCTACATCCCAGGAAGTGACTCACAAAGCGCTCGTGAGCCCTCCGAGCATCCGCAGGGTCCTCCAGCAACTTGGTCTTGGCGAATGCCCGTATCAGCGGGTGAACGCTGTAGCGCAAAGCGTCACTCCCAGAGGCTGCTTCCGTCAAGCCGTGCTCCGAGAACTTATCGATCAAGAACACTCCAGAGAGGTGCTCCAGCGAATGGCGGAGCGTGGCCGGGGAAAGCCTGCTCACCCCCAGAATGGCCGCCTCACACGCTGGTCCGGTGAATAGGGGCATCGACTTAAGCACCTGGCTACACCCGTGGTCGCCCTGAAGCCGGGCCCAACTCTGGCCGAACATGTGGTCGAAGAGTTCTTTCGGCTTGGCCTGCTGAAGATTCTCAATGGCCCTGGAAAGAGCGTCTCCGTCCTTCAGCCAACCGGCGACGCACTTCATGGCCAGGGGATTGCCCCCAGTGACTGTGTGTAGGGCTGAGAGTTCATCGAGAGATGCTGTGGCCAAGGCGGGTACCTGGAAGCTGGCGAGGTAGTCACGGGAATCCTCGAACTGCATCTCCGCCAACGGTACGCTATGAGCTTCTCGAAATCTCTTGTCCCTACAGGTCAGCAGAGTCTTGCTCTTCGACCAGCGGACGTGGTTCTTGATGAACTCCGCGACTTCCGTGTCCCGGGACGTATCGAAGTTGTCTATGATAAGCAGGGAACGGACTTCCTCCAGGCGTCTGGCGGCCTCCTTTCGTTTGATATCGGGAGCAAGCATACGGGGGTAGTCGAGAACCGCGGCCGCCGTGTCGAGGAGGCCGTCTAGAGTGAGTTGTCCGTCTTTGTTGTGCTCTACCCAGATCACGGCCTCGAAGGCGGGGCCCTCCCGGCCACTCTCGTCCTGCGTCGCGGTGGTACCATCTACGATGTCCCAGGCAACTGCACGGGCGAGGGCGGTCTTGCCTACTCCACCCCGTCCCTCGACCGAGACGATGGGTGACCGGGACATGAGGGTCTTGAGTAGTGCCTTCTTGTCTCCTTCGCGACCGACAAAGCTCTCTCTACGCGGCAGGTTATGTCTAACCGGGACCGGCGCAACTGCCCTGGTGGCCCTACCTACGCGAGGTCCACGCCGGGCATCCAAATAGGCGAGGAAGCCCACCAGGGCGGTAACCAGACAAGCCACAGCACCGACTGCTGCTACCCACAAGCCGTCCATGATGGACTCCTGCCTGGCGTAAGGACCCTAAGCCTCATGCGAATGGGATGGTAGTTAGAGGCCAAGCCAGCCATCTCCTGCCTTCTACCGAGTGGATGTGGGATCGATCCCCGGTTGTGTCCCGTCAAGTGGTGTAAGTCCACCAGCGCGATTCCCTTGTCATGGTCCGCTTGACGCAAGCTCGCGGCGACATCGGCTTCGGCGAGGGCCAGTTGAGAAGACCCGCCGCGCCATGGCCGCAGCCATGGACTCGGCGCTGAAGTACCGCCGGCCGACGGCCCACTCGTCGTTCTGCTCCGCCAGGAGCGTTCCCACAAGGCGCAGGACCGCCGTCCGGTTGGGGAAGATGCACCACATTTGACCGCCGTTTGATCTCCTTGTGGAGTCTCTGCAGGGGGTTGGTGGAATGAATGAGCTTTCTATGGGCCTCGGGGAACGACAGGTGGGCCAGGACGTCCTCCTCGGCCGAGGCCAGGAGGTCCGCTGTCTTGGGATACTGCGTCTGAAGAGTCTCAACCACCCGCCCAAGTCGACGCTTGGCATCGGCCAGGTCGACCTGAACGAAGATCGTCCGGATCAGGGCGGCCATCATGGGCTGTGCCGTCTTGATGCCGGCATGGGCGACGCGCGGCTGGCGTTCGGCAGGCTTCGCCTCCCCGAACTCGCCGTGCTTGACACGCATCTCTTGACGGTCGTGCAGGACGCTGTGATCCTGCGGCGTGGAGGCCCAGGGGACGCGCAGGGAGACCCACTGGCTCAGCCTCAAAGCCCCCATCCTGCTTGGAGGAGCGCTCGGCTGCCTCAACGTCGGTGCACCGACCGATCGGTGGTCGAAGAAACATCAGCCGTTGGCTTCGCCGCCGGGTGCGGGGGCGCCGGCACCGGGTGCGGGACCGAGCCGGGTCCCTTCGAACGAACGTTCAAGGCCGCCGGCGCCACCCTCGACGACGTGGTCCACGCTCGCCACGACGTCCGTGACGATGGCCGTCAGGGCCGTGGCCGACGCGGGTTCCTCGACGTGACCGCCGGCAGGCTGGTCTAGTCCTCCCGGCGGTAGGGCTGGTCGAAGAGCTTGCCCGCCACCCCATTGGCCTTGGCGGCGGCCCGCCACTCCGAGTTGGCTATGGCGCGGTAGACCAGGGCGAAGCCCGGTACCGGTGGACGGGCGGCCAGGGCCACGGCCTCGGCCGGGATGTCCTTTTCCTCCGCGAGGAAGGCGGCCGCGAGGTCGAGGGCTCTCACTAGGTATCGCGCCAAGCCCCCGCGTCCCTCAAGCCGCCCCGCTATCGCGCCGCCAGCCCCGACGGCCAGACCTCTCGCCCATCCGAGACCGGCCTTGCGGGCGAAAACCCGGCACATCCCCAGGGCCGTGACGTTTTGCGGCCTAGGGGCCGCCGCGGCTACCGGCCCGGCACTCACGTTCGTTCCCCAAGGGGTGAGTTTCTCCAGCACCCGCACGAGCGGGGCCGGCAGGCCGTCCACGTAGAGCGGATAAGAGTCCCGCAGCCGCTCGGGGCTGTCGGGGCCGCCAGGACCCCCACCCCGGCGGCCTGCCGGGGGGCGTGGTGGTTGATGGCATTGCGCTGGACTACGGTCTCAAAGAGCCTCTGTTCCTCTTCATTCGGCTGATCGAGGACCCCCAGGGCCGCCAGGCTGGCGCGGCTGGCGTAGCGCCTTCGCGGCACTCCATCCGCGGGTCCTTGCCGGCCTTGACATGGCACAGTCGAGCAGCCGACGCTGCTACTGCTCGCAGGTCAGGTAGGTCAGGCGGTGCCCTTCCATGATACGGGGCGCCTCCTGGGGCCGGGGGTGGAGCGTGAAACGCCCAGGGCCGGAGTTAAAGACCCCCGCTTGAGAGTAGCAGGAGAGACCGTCTGGAGGCGACGGTGGGGCGGCGACCGGCTCGAGTGTGCTGCCGCTCATTCCAGGCGACCGTCAGCCATTGACCGACGGGCTGGTTAGCATGTAAGGAGATGGAATGGGGCAGGAATCACTTCGTCTCCTGTCAAAGCTTCCAGAGGTTGCATTGGCGGCGTTTGGAGTGCTGATGATGCACGGGTTCAAGTGCTTCTTAGATGATGTTCCGCCGGGCGAGCTGGTTGAGGCTCTTCTCCATCTCCGACCCGGAGAGGTGACAACGGCGGCTGCCTTAGAGGAGCAGATGTCCAGCTCCGGAACCTCGGTTAGTTTTCGTTTCCGAACCAACACCGTCGGCCGATTGAGGGACCTCGGGCTCATCCGGGGCGACCGGCATTTCGAGATCTCCGACGCTGGCCTCGCGTGTAAGCGTGTGTACGGTTTCGATCCCTCCGAGTTCTTCGAGATTGCTCACTACCTGCACCTGCTTTCCGCAGCGAGCGGCGGTCCGGCGTACCTTTGGAGCTACCTCTTGATCTGCGAGTTTCTCTCAGAGAATCCGGCTGGGGCCACTCACATGGAGGTCAGTAGTTACGTTCTGCAAAGGCTGGAGGAGAGGTATCCTGGCCGCCAACCGGTCTTCGACAAGGCGTCCATCGGCAAGTGCTACAGGTGGCTCAAGCAGATTGCCCCAAACCCACTGCCTCACAAGAAGCCTGTCCTCGAGTGGCGCAATACTGCCTATGCTCGGGCGTTCTTGTTGGCCGTGGCGTGCTTCTACCGCCTCGCGGGGTTCGAGTTTGGATACCCCGTGCTTCTTGACGGCCAGCATAGATGGGGGCTCCGCAGGCTCGCGTTCCTCACGGAGGAGGCTCTTGACCAGGTCCTCCGAGAGCTCGTTGAGGAAGGCCGCCTGATCCGCAAGTACGGCGTCACAGGAACTAGTGTGACTCTTGAGGCTCTACCAGATGTCTCGACCATATGGTGACGACGGTATGCTGAGTCTTGGCGAACTTCAGCGGTACTTGCAGCAAGAGTGTTCAGGGGATTGGTTGACCCCATCCCAGGCAGCGCTCTACCGGGTAATAACGACTACACTCCAGCACCATTCGGTGGTGAACCTGTGGGGGGGCGCCGGGACCGGCAAGACCCTCCTTGCCTGGACAATCCGCAATTCGGGGTACGCCGTCTACTGTGCGAGCCCCAAGGAGGGCCTTCCCCACGGTGTTAGCCGAGCTGTGCTCGACAACTGCCCTTCGGAACGCCGAGCCATTCGGAGGCTCAGGGAGGACATGGCCATTGCGGAAGTCCCGCACACGATTGTGATCAGTCGGGCACCCGTAGAGGATGATTTCCCGGCGCTTGAACTCCCTTTGACTCCCGAGGACATCCAGTTCTGCAAGGCTCTGCTGTTCCAGCGTCTTGGTTTACGCTGCATGGAGGACAGTCCATGTCGGAATCTCCACGAACTCGTGCTTTCCTACTTCAAGACGGGGGGCGCTTCGCATGCCCACTGACGAACTGCAGGCGATTCTAAAGAAAGACCCTGTGATCTACACCTTTACTGCAAAGCAGCTGACCGAAGACCCCCGCAAGGTTGATGAGAGATACACCGTTCACGCCAAGACACACATGACTCTGGGGGATACCAAGGAGCTTGAGGAGAGGGTCCTTTCCTGGCTCATAACCAACCAGGGCACCCTCGTCGGAGGTGTGACAGGCGAATACGGGATGGGCAAGACGTCTATCCTCATTCACCTGTGGAAGAAGTGTGAAGAGCAAGGCCTTCTGTCAGTACCGCCGTACGTCTGGCTGGATTTCGCTAGCAACCTAGACGTGGCTTACAGCTGGGCCAAGTACAGGCTCCAGCAGAGCCCGCCTGCCCTAGAGAAACTTGAACAGCTTTACAGCAGGTACCGGGCGCCTCTTGAGGCGTCTCTTGCTCGAGAAGCCACGCAAAGACATGGAATCGACTACGACAAGGCCGTGGGTCTTGTTGCTGGCTGGCTAGCCGAGGAGAAATTGACTTTAGATCTTGCTCCGGAGCGCTACCTGGATTTCCTGGCCGAACTGGCTGTTCTGGTCACGGACGCCGGCCTGTTCAAAGGGGTCGTTGTTTTCACGGACGAGCTTCAGGTGACGGTGGAGAAGCTTTCGCTCCGGAAGTGCGCGGATATTCTTTTTCGCCTGGCCTCGAGCCTGAACGAGAGAACTGGCCCTTATGGGTTCATGGTTGGGATACCGCGAGATACTCAAGGTCAACTTCTCGCCGAGCGATCAGACATATTCGTTCGCCTGCAGAAGTGCAGGTGCTTCCTCGATCTGGCATCGGTCTATGGCCGCGGCTTTCCAAGAGACCTGTGGCGGCTCCTTTGTGAGCGCTTCGAACTGAAGGACATCGAGAGTGAGGTCATGAAGTCGGAGGTCCTGGATGCTCTGGGCGACATTTCGCACAGACCGGATCTTGGAAATGGGCCCCGCTCTGTGGTCTCGGCTTTCAACCGCATCGTTCACCGGTATGTGTCAAGTCACAAGACCTACGAGTTGGCAAACCTGGTGGACGACTGTCTGTCCCAGGAGATTGTGTTGAGCGGACCGACCTACGCCACGAGGGTACGGGGACTACTCGGCGAGCCATTCGCTGTCGGCCTGGAGGGTCTTATCAAACTACTCGCAGCCTTCCCGTCGGGCTGCCCGCAAGACCTGGTTGAGGGCCAAGGGTATGCACAAGCTCTCGAAGAGCTGTCCCAAAAGGCATTTGGCTCCGTGCTCCGGGAGACTCCCAACGGTTACGCCCTGGTAGCTCTGAGTACGCCCTCAGGTGGTGATGAAAAGACCGCCGTGGAGCGCGAGGTGCAGAGCTACTACCGCAGTTACGCCGGCGGCGCAAAGGAGCTGCGTGATGCAGTAGATGGGTTTCGCGGTGCCGTTGTGCCGCACCTCTTTCCGACGAGAACGGGCCAGCAGATACACGGCTGGGAATGCGGAGGCTCGCATGACTGGACATGGAACAGGTTCGGCTCGGACGGATTCGCCTGGACAATCGGCCTTGCGGGCACGTTTGAGAGATCTGCGGACTATCCGGCCCGGAGCATAAGGCTTTTCATCTGCGATGAGAAGACCCCAAAGGTCAGGAAGCCCACGGAGGATGAGCATTTCGTTGTTGTCTTCCGCCTTCTGGATAGTGACACCCCGGGGTCTGTGGTCGTCTCTGACGACAATCAATGCGTGATCTTTAGGATGGGGCTTGGGCTTCCTATTGCGGACTACAGGATCAAGGGTGTGAGTCCTGATCTTCTACCCAGGAAGTTGATGACACCCGCCTTCTTGCTCGGGCTCGTGGCGCATCTCCGTTCTCGACACACCATTCCCAAGCATGAGGAGCCCCTCCTCGGAACCGTAATCTCGGACATTGCCCAGTCAGTTACTGCAGCCATGTTCGCTTCGTCGCTGGTTAGCGATCTGGAAGCACGCGACATTGAGGTCAGCAACGAGGGGCGGCTTCTGGTCAGCGACCTCTTTCGGGAGCTCTGCGTCCGTCGGTTTCCCGACTACGCGACCCTCATTACTCAGCCGCAGTGGGAGAAGAAGCTGGAAGACTATGTGAGTGCCCTGGAGAGAGTGCCAAGGTCCGCCGCTAGGGGCCGGGAGCCCATAGACCGGGGGATGCCGAATGCAGATGACAATAGGCGTGAAGCCGCTAAGCTCTTCAATCTAGGGCTCGGATCTTTCAACATTTGGGCTGAGGCGCTTGGCAGCTTGTTCGACCTGGCGGAATGGAAATCGGCAGGGCGGCTACGCTTCAAGGTCCATCCGCTTGAGCGGGAGATCCTCCAGCTCATTGATCAGTGTCCCGACGAGAAGGGAATAGTGGTCGCCGGGAAACGATGCAAACGAGCAGACGGCAAAGAGGTGGTGCATCGGTGCCTCAGACGGGGGTATACGAATCCGGAAATCCTGTTCGTCATGAAGAGGCTTGGGGCCGCTCGGGGTTTCTTCAAGTTCGATGCGGATAGGTATTTTGTCTACTACGAGCCTCTGGAATTAGAGGAACTGAAGGCACAGCTAGAGGGTACCCTGGAAGGTTACTCAATGCAGTCTGAAGCAGTAGCGGACATCTTGGGCCTACGCAATACTCCTTTGGACACGGACCCAGCTATCTTCAGAAGCGACATTGCCAAGGTTACTGGCCAGGACGACTTTGACGTTCTTGCTCACAAACTCGAGATTCTGAAGATACGGCTTTGTGGCCTAATTTCCGGCAAGTTGGAGGAGCTGGCCAGGAGGGTCGAGTCAGAACAAAGCACTCTTGCAGATGCCACTACCGCAACCGAGGCTAGTTCCGAGGCAGGGGCTCTAAAGAGGAAGCTAGAAGGTCAGGCATCCTGGTTGCCTGAGATTACGCGAATCCAGATTTCGGTTCGAGGGGGCCTTGATCAGTCTCTCTTACAACTGAGGAGAATGGCCAAGGGCCTGGTTCCCCTCATCACGCGACTGAGAAAGACAGCCAATGACAAGGCTGCGTTAGAAGTATGCGGCCACGACGTTCTGATCGAGGGAAGCAATGATGTCATCTCGAGACTTGAAGAAGGGTCGAACGGGCGCTCCGACCTTAAGCACAAGCTGCAATATGCTTCATCCTTCACGCAATGGCAGACCGTTCTATCGGCGTCCGACGCGGCTTGGCAATCTGTACTCGAGTGCCAGAGGTTCGGAGGCAAGGGCCTAGTTGAGGAACACGTGAAAGTGTCAAAGGAGATAGCCGAGAACCTGAAGTCGTTGGACAGGGACGGTCTCAAGGACTGGGAGCTCTACAGAGCTTCCTACGAAGCTTTGCGGAAACGAGCCGACGGCGTCGTCGGTGAAGCCAGAAGGAAGTTCCTGCAGCAGAAGGAGGAGCTGTTGCGCCTCCTCAAGGAATCGGGATCTAGGGTCTCTCTTCTTAGGACGTCATTTGACGCAGGGAACCCCGCGGAGTCGTTCGAGGCGCTCTTCGATGAAGCCTGGGGGTTCTTCGCAGAGACCATCCAAGAGCTGTCCAAGGACGTTGCCGAGTTCAAGCGCGATCTGGAGTACATCGGTTCTGTTCTGGATCGAGGGCGTCAAGTAGAAGAGTCTGGTCTCACCCAGAGCATTGACCAGCTAGCCGATTCGATTTCTCCGCTCGCGGACATCCCGATCGTGGCCCTCCCCGGCGCAACCACCTTGACTGCAGAGCTAAAGCGGTTGGGGTGCAGCTATGCTGAGGCCTTGTCACAGCTCCGTCAGAAAGTAGCTAAGCCTGAGCCTCCAACTGATGATGAGCTACGGATCTTGAAGTTGTTCAACAAGCAGCAGGACATGGATTTGCGGGAAGTGATCCTCGAGTTCGCCGACTCAGAGGGCAATCTAGACCTTGAGCACGTCCTCGAAGTCACCAAGCGGCTGTTCCGGAAAGGTCTGATCAGCATCAAGATGCGAAAGTTGTCATGACCGTTGACTTGGAGACCTTTCGCAGCGCTCTTGCCAGACATCCGGCAGTCGTGACGCACAACGGGATCGCAGCAGGGCTTGTCCAGGGGGTCAAAGTACATACCCCACGCGCATTCCTTTCCGCCTGGGATTCTGGGGATTTTGATCCCACTGGTCTGCACGCGATCATCTCTCCGCGAGGAGAGCTAAGCGACCGCTTTCCCGTGATGAACCCGGGATGGGATCCATTTGATCATCCCGGTCTTAGCGAGGCCCTGTTCAGCCAGAGCGAAGTCTTCGGCCAGCTAATGCCCACCCAAGATCGCATAGGTCAGGAACTCCTATCTCACGCGGGGAAGGACGTAATCGTACTAGTCCTGGTCGATGGGCTGTCGTTCCGGGACTGTCGGGACTACGACGGGGTCAGGCCATGCCTGGCCCCTGGAGTATCGCTTACTTCTCAGGGTTTCAGGCGGGTGGCCGGTCACGGCCGTATTGCGCAGGCGCTATTTGAGAAGGGGTTTACCGAACGCCTCGGGTTCACGTATTGGAGCCGCGACAACAACCCCTTAACGGATGACATCTTCACATTCTTCGATCCCAGCCGTCTCTTCTGCACGAGGCAGTTCGACGACGTCCTCTCTGCTCTTGAGAAAGCGCCTTTGCGTAAGACCTATGTTCAAGTGGTGGTCCAGGGCCTAGACGCCGCATCTCACAAAGGTGGTGACGAACCGCTCGTGGGGCCCATCGTGGAAAGGCTCTTCCGGAGGGTGGAGGCGCTGGGCCAGATCATCGGCTCGCGTGGCTTGCGCGCCTCGGTCTTCCTAGTGTCGGACCACGGCATCCTCTGGAGAGATGGGAACAACCTGACCAAGATCCGGGAGCCGGCTTGGACCGTGGCTGACGGTGTCCGGTACCTGCGTAGCAGGATCGATAGGCCCTATCTAGCACTAGCGGCAGAGGACGGCCGGTATTTCTCCCTTGCGAAACGTCCTTTCATTTTCCGCTCATTGGGTCGGACGGAATGGGGGGTCCACGGAGGTGTGTCGTATGAGGAGTCGATTGTTCCGTTCTACTGTCTGGAGGTGAACAGATGAGCGTCACAATAGGTCACTCGCTGAGTTCGGAAACGCCCTTTGCCCTGGATTTCGATAAGTCACGGCGGGTCCTAATCTGCGGGAAGACTGGTAGCGGCAAGTCGTACACGTTAGGCGTGTTGGTGGAGGAACTGGCGAACGAGGAGAACGCCACGCTTCTTGTGGTGGATCCGCAGGGCGTCTTCTGGACTATGGCTCAGCCAAACTACAATCAAGAGGCAGAGCTAGCCAGATGGGACACTCTCCCCCGCGGGTTGTCGGTGAATCTCCTGGTACCAGGAGACCCCACTGAGCGCTGGAATGCCGAGATTGTCGAGAAGACCAGAGAGACGGGCGTGAATATACAGTCACTTCGCCTCAACCCCTCCGACATAACTGAGGAGATGTGGTGCGATCTCTTTGACATGGACATCAACGAGTTGCAGGGGATTACCCTGTTCAAGGCCGTCCGCCAAGCACGCCACAAGCTCCAGAGGGAATTCTTCATCTCCGACATTGTTGAGGAAGTGACAAGGTCCAATGCCCTGGACACCACCAAGGAAGCAGTGATCCGCCGGCTGGAGATGGCCAGTGACTGGGACCTCTTCGAGACCACTCGCTATCGGGAGTTCTGGGAGATACTCGCCCCCAAGGGTGTCAACGTTCTTGACCTTAGTGTGTTAGACCAAGGGAGATACGGCCTACGCACACTGGTCGTCGCGGTACTGGCTAGGTTTATTTTTCGCCAGAGGGTGATATCGCGCAGGGCAGAAGCGCTCAACCTGGCAGCGGGACTGCCCAAGGTATGGATGGCCATCGATGAGGCTCACAACTTCTGCCCTGCCGGTCGGTCGTCCCTATCCAAGGCAATCATCATCCAGTGGGCCAAAGAAGGAAGGCAGCCAGGTCTGTCTCTAGTCGTTGCTAGCCAGCAGCCCGGGTCTATCGACAGTGAAGTGCTTTCTCAGTGTGACTTGCGCATTATTCATAAGATAACCTCACGCGAAGACCTGCGTGCCATCAACAATCTCAGTGAGGACTACATGGACCGGGAAATCCAGACCTACGTCCGTGAACTCAAGCACGTGGGCGAAGCCCTTCTTGTTGATGATAGACGCGAGAAGGCGGAAACCGTCAGAATCCGCCCACGCTGCTCCAAGCACGGTGGAGATGGCGCATAGCCCACCCGCAGGAATCTTGGCTACCGGAAGGAGGGTGATGCCCCTCAAGGAATAATCTCCCTGATCTCATGGGTTACGAGTTCCTAGCCCTGGAGGCGGGGAAAATGCTCCCTTCGGTCGACGAGCTTCACGACGCGTGCGTGAGGCAGTTGACACAGTTGTACTGTCGAGACGAGGTTCCCTGGGTCATCGGGTTCAGCGGCGGGAAGGACTCCAGCGCGGTCGTCCAGCTGGTCTACCGGATGCTAGCAGACTTCCCGGCTGGGAAGAGACACAAGAGAGTGCATGTCATCGCGTCAGACACTCTAGTGGAGAGCCCGGTGGTCGCGGCGTATCTCGATGAGACCCTCGACTCAATGCAGCGTGGAGCACGGGCTCAGGACCTTCCTCTTTCCGTTACCAAGGTCGTTCCGGCGCCCCAGGAGACTTTCTGGGTCATGCTGTTAGGCCGCGGGTACCCTTCCCCCAACCGCTTCTTTCGATGGTGTACCGAGCGGCTCAAGATTAATCCGGCCACACGCTATATTCAGAGTGAGATTGACGAATGGGGTTCGGTCATCATTCTCTTGGGGGCCCGCAAGGCTGAGTCTTCTTCCCGGGCTCAGGTCCTGGAGAATCATCACATTGCTGGCAGCCATCTCCGTCGCCACGCAACGATGCCCCAGGCCCTCGTGTATGCTCCGATTGCGGACTGGGGCACCCACGATGTTTGGTCCTACCTCTTGGTGAACGAGGCACCTTGGGCCCCAGAACTGAGGCTTAACTCGAAGCTTCGTGAGTTATACCGCGACGGAGCGGGTGGCGAATGCCCGCTTGTGATTGACAAGTCCACCCCATCCTGCGGACAAAGCCGCTTCGGATGTTGGACTTGCACTGTGGTGGATGTGGACAACTCGATGGAGGGCTTCCTCGAGGTGGGGCGCCAGTACGAGTGGATGCGCCCGCTCGCCGAGTACAGGAACAAGCTCAAGTCCTACCGTGACGACCCAAGCAAGCGAGAGAAGTGGCGGAGAAACGACCCCAATCGTCCACGTGGCTGGCTCCACGAGTCAGGCAGACAGACCTCTGAACAGCCCACCGCTCTTGATGAGGATGGGTATGAAATGCTTGGTCCCTTCACCCTGGAAGTCAGGATGGAGCTGCTTGAAGAGCTCCTCCACCTCCAGAAGGAGACAGGCCGTACCCTCATACGACCGGAGGAGATTGAGCTTATCCGCCGGCACTGGACTGAGGACTATAGGGTGAACGAAGAGGCCATGCTCGACATTCTTGAGCGTGTTTATGGTCCCGCAACCCGCCGTCGTGACCACCTCCGCGAGGAAAGGGGCCTCCTCGAAGAGGTTTGCGCAAGACACAGTGTGGACGTGCTCGTTGTCGACCGGCTCATCGACCTTGAGCGAGGCTATGTGACGAAGCTCAGGAAGCGCAATCTCTTTCAGGCATTGGATGGCATAATCGAAGAGTGGGCGGCCGGAGATGGGGCTGGGGAATGCTGATAAGGCGCCTGACGCTCACCGATTTCGGTCAGTTCCGCGGAGAAACCTCCCTGGCGCTCTCCGTCGACTGGTCCTCGGACCGGAACATCGTCCTGATCGGAGGCCTGAACGGATCCGGGAAGACCACGCTGATGAGGGCCATTCGATTGGCGTTGTTCGGGAAGCTGAATGTGGACCTCTGGGGCAAGACCAGCTACAAGTCCTTCATCCGGCGGTATCTGAATCGGGCCAGCGCCAAGGAAGGTGTTCGAGGATTCTCCCTCGAGGTCGAACTCGAAGTCGGCGACGCACACGGACTCTCTACCCTCGCGGTTCGGAGACGGTGGAAGATGTCCGACGACTTCGAGCTGACCCGAGAAAACCTACAGATCTTTGGGAATGGGGAGGAGAAGCTAGGCCTTTCTCAGGAAGAGGCGGAGCTCTTCATACTTGAACGAATTCCTTACACCACATCACGCTTCGTGTTCTTCGATGGTGACCGAGTTCAGGATATCGCCCGAGCGGAACTGCTTGGACCGCGGGTACGGTCAGCTATCGAGTCCGTCCTCGGCATGAGTCTCTACCTCGAACTCCACAAGGACCTTCTATCTCACGAGCGGCACTTCATAAGAACTCACTCCGACGATATCGAACTCAACACGGTGATGCAGCACGTTGACCGAGCTGATCGAGAGCTAGATGACGTGAGGTCGGCTAGGCGGAACTGCCAGTCCGACATCGAGAGGTTGGAGGCGACCATCCACGCCCTTCAAGAGGAGAGGAAGAGGCTTGGAGGCGGTCAGCTCCTTGACCGGACGGACATCGACGACGCGCTGGAGGGGATGAAAGAGAAACGCGACGGACTGCGCCGACGGCTCTCGCAGATTGTCTCCACGGACCTCCCCATGATCATAGTGCGCCCAAACCTCTTGCGGCTGCGCGAAGCCCTTCAGAGAGAGGCCGCGATCGAGCAGGAGGTCTTGGTTGCCAGGCTCCTTGACAATAAGCGGGCAGTCTTTCTGGATGCATTCAAGGGCGTCGCTGCAACCAAGGACACTGCGACTTTGGCTGCAGTGTCTTCAGCGTGGAGTACGGCCTTCAGCGGCCCGGTCGAGGATGTGTCCACCCCACGGCACCGGCACCTCTCGCTCGATCAAAAGCAGAGCATCTGCGCACAAGTAACGGAATCTGAGACCACTGCCATGCAGAATGTGAGCGACTTGCTCAAAGACCTTGCACAAATCGAGTACAAGATCCGTCGTGTACAGTGGCGGCTTCGCTCTATGCCGGAAGACACGGCCTACGCGGAGCTTGAGGAGAGGGAGCGACAGTCACTCGCTGAACTCCGGGATCTATCTCAGAGACTCGGAATGCTCTCTGTCGAGGAGCGGCGCCTCGAACATGAGTTGGCTACGGCACGCAGAAGCGAGGAACTGACCAAGCGTAAGGTCACGCTCCAGCGCGAGCTTCAGCATAAGCTCGGTCGGGAGAGGAGACTGATTGAGGCGCTCGAGGAGTTCATAGACCGTCTGGCCCAGGCCAAGATCGGGCAGGTCGAGCGGTATCTCACCCGCATGTTCACCCAGTTGAGCCGCAAAGACGACATGGCTGAGGAGTTCGCGATTGACCCCGAGACATATACTCCGGCTCTGATTAAGGCCGACGGGCAGAGGTTTGAGCTCGAGGCGCTGTCCGAGGGGGAGAAGGAGATCTTTGCTCTCTCGTTCCTTTGGGCCATAGGCCGGTCAGGCGCTCAGGAGCTTCCCATGGTTATTGACACACCGTTGGCTAGGCTCGACTCCGTGCATCGCAGGCATATCGCGGAACGTTTCCTCCCGGACGCCAATCGCCAGACAATCATATTCTCAACTGATACCGAGGTGGACGAGGATCTCTGGAGGTACTTGCGACCATGCGTGGCTAGGGCCTACAGACTAGAGTACGATCCCAAGGCCTCGAGTACTCGAGTCTTCGACGGATATCTGTTCGAGGAGGCCACCTGATGTCCCTGCGGCTGTCAGGCGAGTCTCGCGAGATCCTGACCAGGCTTCAGAGATCCTTCCGCCTAGCAAGGCCGCCCCTTCTTCGGCTTGCTCTGGCTATCGGGATCCGGCAGGCGCCAGACCAATTCCCAGATGAGCCTACCAACTCGAAGGGACCAGAAGTCGAGGTAAAGGTCACAACCGCAGGGAACGACATGCTCTTTGACGCCCTCTTGCTTGAGACGTTCAGGGGACTCTCTTCGCCCTTGGAGGGTACTGAGAAGCACCACGCCTACAAGACATTCATAGACTACGGCCTTTCGTGGCTTGCGCGCGACTATGAGGCCAAGGGCAGCCCTCCGGACTATCTGGCGAAGCTTGCCGAAAGCCACGTCAAGCCGGCGGAGTCTCCGGTGGTCGGGACTCCATAGATCACGATGGTTTGGGCGATGCTTCCGGTTTTCCGGGTCCACTGCCAACTATCGTAACTATGGCGCCTTTGGACCGCAGGTGATCATCCACGGTCAGAGGCAGCTCCACTTGCCTGTGTCAACCGAAAAGTAGGCCACCGTGTTCATCGAATTGGGGGCCAAGGCGGAGGGCGCCTCGCTACGACGCCTCTCGAAACTTCTCGTAGCGCATCGCCAGTAGTTCCCGGTCCGGGCGAAGCGCTTCGGCTCTGGGCAGCAGAATCTGCTGTCCGTGAAGGGCCTGGATCGCGTGGACCAGTGTCGGACCGGCATGCTCGCGCAGGATGTCCGGTCGAACCTCAAGGACGTAGTCCGGACGTAGACCGAGGAACTGTCGGTCGAAGGCGCTGTGATGGAGAGTGCAGAGCGCGAGCCCGTTGCGGACGACGGGCTCCCCTCCGGGCTCGGAATCGGGGACAATGTGCGCCGCGTCGAGCAACTCTTCGTGACGGAGGCGACAGAAGGCGCACTGCCGCTGATAGGCCTCAAGTACCCTCTCGCGGAAAACCCGTTGATGAAGACGGACCCGAACGACTCCGGTGACGTAGCTCCGTCGCACGCTGTCAGGATCCTCGGACACGGCGCCCACTTCCGGGTCCGGCCGCCGTTGGCCACTCTGAAGTCCTCGTGGAACTCAAGTGGAATGGCCGTGCCGTCGACGAAGACCGACCAGTCAACTCTCTTGCGGCCAATCAGGCCCGGAATGCCTTCGGGTTTCGACCAGCTTCTCACGGTCTTGACCACAGGAGCACCTCCCTGGATCGACTGCCCGCCCGAACCCGACACCCCCCGCCCCTCCCCCCAAACCCTATCCCCCTCAGTTCCACGGTCACCCGCCGCCCCCCATGGAACAACTCCGCTCGGGACACATCCCTACCGCGGGCTCTCAGGGCCTCCCACGTGGCTGGCCGGAGGGGGTAGACCAGGGTGGCGGTGATGTCCTCGGCGTCGTGGAGGGCCGCGTAGGCCAGCACTTGATGCAGGTCGGCTCGGTGCTCCTCCCGGGTGTCCTCGGCGAAGCGGCGCCAGCCCACTTCGTCAAGCTCGGCCAGGTGGGCCTTGTACTTGGCGTCCACGATCCGGACCGACCGTCCCCGGCGAACGACGATGTCGGGGACGAGGTGTCCCAGGGACCGGTGGGTGGGGTCCGACCACTGAATCGGGAGCGTGGTCTGCCCCAGCCGCCCGACCCGCACTTCCCCTCCGACCAGGGTCGCCTCGCGTCGGACTACTCCTTCCACGTAGGCCTCCCACAGACGATCGAGGGGCAGGGCCCAGGCCAGGCCGTCGAGCTCGCGCCCGCCGCCGAGCCCCCGTTCTTCCACTACCCAGGCCAGGGCTTCCACTCCGCGCCGGAGGACCTCGTCGGCCAGTCCGTGGCCACTCAGGTTGCGGCGAAGGTCGTCTCTTGACGGCGCCAAGGGCTCCACGTCGACGAGAAGGTCGATGAGACGCAGGGCCAGCACGGCCAGAGCCGCCGCCACGGGGTCGGTTGCCCCGACGGCCACTAAGTCGGCCCGCACTCTCTCCAGGACCCACCTAGCGTTCCGCCGGAGTCTCGGATCCTGTCCGAGATCGGGGAAGCGGCACGGCAGTCTGTCCCATTGCCCGCGGGTCAGCGATTCGGCCAGGTATCTAGGCCAGAGAATGCGTCCCCTGGGGTGGCGCAGGACCGCTTCCTCGACTCTGTAGCCGCGCTTCAGGGCCCGGAGAAGGGCCTCCAGTCTGGCCAGCACCGGACCGGCCAGGACCCAGGGTGGAATCTCTCGTCCGCTGCCCGGAACGAAGGGAAGGTCGAGGAACTCCGGCGAGGCGGCCCAGCCGGTCTCCACCAAGACCCGGCCCATGCCGGCCCAGTCAAAGCGGGGCTTGACCACGAAGCCTCCGGCCACGTGGCCCGTTTGGGCCGACCGGAGCGGAACGGCGCCCACGCGTCCACCCGGCGCGAGGCGAATGGCCGCTCCGTAAGACGATGGGGCGACCTCGATGGCGGTGTCGAGCGTGTCGAGGGCGGGTTTGTTCAGTCGGACGAAGGCTTGCACAAAGGGTCCCCAGCCGGCCTCGCGCTGGGCCGGGACGAAAAGGTCGGGCGGCAGGGTAACCGGCGGCCCGTGGTCGGTGGCGCTGAACAGCTTCTTCTGACCCGGCGCCGCAGTGCGCCGTCGTGGGTGGGGAAACGGTCGGCGGGACCGGGCCCTACTTGGGGGCATCGCGCTTTGGGTCTTCGGAGGCGGCCCCGCTTTCCGCCGCGACGGCGTCCTCAATGTAGTCGCGGACGGCCCGGAGTTCCGTGGCGCAGGGGCCGAGGAGACCCTCCCGCAGATACTCGTCCAGAAGCGGGAGAAGCTCGAACCGAAATCTCTGCCGCAGCTCGTCTTCGTCGCCGGCCAGGAAGTAGGAGTGGCCGGGGAGGAGGACCAGGGCTTCGTCCGGGGCGTGTTCGACGAAAACGTCCTGAAGGCGGTCGAAGACCTCGGTGGCCAGCGGCAGTCCTTGGCCGGCGACCACGTCGCGCTCGGGGGGCACGGTCACGAAGGCAAACCGCCGCCGTACGGCCAGGTCCACACCGGCGATGCTGCGGTCGGCCGTGTTCATGGTCGCCAGGACGTAGAGATTCTCGGGCAAGCCGAAGGTGTCTTCGCCGTCCACCGGATGGGGCAGTCGCACGCGGCGGGCGTTCGGCCCGCCCACCTCGCCGGCCTCGAAGAGGTAGATGGCCTCACCCAAGACCTTGCCGAGGTCGGCCCGGTTGACCTCGTCGATGACCAGGAGGAAGGGTCCTCCGGATGCCTGTCGGGCCGCGTCCAGGAGCGAGCCGCGGCGGACGTCGAAACGGAGCGAACCCTGCTGCGTGTCCGGCGAGAGACCGACGACGAAGTCTTCGTAGGTTACGGCCGGGTGAAACTGGACGGTCATGCCGCGGCCGGCGAAGCGCTCGCGCCGCACCAGTTCGGCCAGGCGGGTCTTGCCGGTCCCTGGCGGCCCTTGGAGAACGACGAACCTCCGCCTGCGAAGAAGGTTATAGACCTCGTCGACGCCTGTCGGCGGAAAGAGGTCGGCTCGGAGGCTGTCCATCAGGGAGGCGGAGTCTTCCTGGGCGTCTTTGAGAACGCCCCAACCGCGCTCGTAGGCGTAGAGGTCGCAGAAGGCGGCAACCACGGTTCGGGCCAGGTTTCGGCTGCCGGGACTCGCCTCGTCGTTCTCCCGCGGGACCCAGGCGATGCAGTAAAGCTGCTCCCCGTACCTTTCGATGGCTCGCTCGAAGCCTGGAAAGCGCCGTCGGACCACCTGGGGGACTGTCACGCCCAGGGCCGAGGGATCGGGCTTGGTCCAGCACTCTACGCCTTGCCGGGCGAGCCGGCGGCGGAGAGCGATCACCCGACGACGGTGGCCGGGGCGGGTGAGAAGACCCTCATCGGGTGAGATGCCGCGGGTTCCGACGACAAAGGTAAGAATGCTCCCCGCTTCGCGGGTCGGAAACCAGACCAGGCTCGCGCCGCCGTAGGGTCCGGACGGAGGGTTATCGGGGTTGATGAGGCCGGCGAAAGGGACGCTCTCTCCACTTGACCCTCCGGCTGAACCGGACCCCGCCAGGCCCAGCGCATCGCGAAGCATGGCGGAATCGAAGTGACGCTTGTGGTAACGGCCGCCGAATAGGGCCTCAAGCAGCGGTCTAGCCCTATCCTCCGTGTCGCCCAGGCCAGCGCGGATGAAGTCCGTCAGTTCGCCAAGAGGGTCGGCCATGTCGGTGCCTCCCAGTCCCGCGTGTCGGTTTCGCTCGTTCCTGCTCGACCTGCGGCTCTTTGGGCGCTACTTCCATGTCCGCAACTCCGTCCCTGCCACGCCGGCGGTGGGCCCAGGACCAGAGAGGACCTGGGAGGGAACTTGTTCTCCTTTGTGGAAAGCATCCCGCCGCTTCGCTGCTTCTCTGAAAGGTCTCTGGAAGGGATGAAGCGTCATGAGGTCCCAAAGCCATGGACGAACCCACTTGGCACGGTCGATCGTCAGTCTGATCCGCGCCTGCATCTTGGCTATCGGGGGCTTGGCTGCTCGGGTCGCAGGCTTGCCGCGACGCCGGCGCATCAAGTTCACCTACGACCCCTCCCGGACCACCTGGCAGGCCATTCACGACCTCCTTCGCGAGACTAAGCCAACCGGCAAGAACGGCCCGCTGGCCCAGCACCTCGTTGGGGCCAAGCTGAGCCTGCGCTTCCCGGACGACGATGTCCGGAACGACTCCCACAGCACGGCCGATGACCAGCTCGGCCGGGCCGGTGACTACCAGGTCGGGGGCACGGTCTTCCACGTCACCGTGGCCCCCATGCCGGCCGTCTGCGAGAAGTGCAAGGTCAATCTGGATCGTGGTCTTCGCGCCTGCCTCATCGCGCCCGACGACCAACTGGCCGCGGCCAGGCAGATGGCGGAGAGCGTGGCCCCGGGGCGGATCACCGTCACTTCGGTGGAGGCCTTTGTCGGGCAAAACGTCGACGAGATGTCCCACTTTGGTAGGGGCGTTCCGACGGCCCTCGGCCAACTCCTCAGGAGGTACAACGAGCGGGTCGACGCCGTGGAGACGGACAAGTCCTTCCTGATCGACATACCTGAGAATCTGTAGACCGCCCGCCCCCCGGTAGGCGTAACCACCAGGGCCGTCTGTCGTCTCTACCCAAGGGGGGATCGTGCCGATGCGGGGACTGGACGGGGACCTCGACGCGATCTACCTCAAGCACGTCGGGCCTATCCGCGGCTACCTCCGACGGTTGAGCGGCGATGCCGACCTGGCCAGCGACCTGACCCAGGAAGTCTTCTACCGGGCCATGCGGCAGCTCTGGTCGGGGGTGGAGGTCCGCTACGTTTCGTCCTGGCTTTACCGCATCGCCCGCAATCTCTACCTGGACCATTCTCGGAGAGGCCGGGCGCCGACCACGTCCCTGGATTGCCTGCCCGCTCCTTCCGGGGCCGGAGGCCCTGCCGGAGCCGCCCCGCCGGTCACCCCAGAAGTGCTCCGGTCAACCCTGGGCCGGCCGGAGGACGAGCTTCTTCGCCGGGAGCGCCGGGATGGTGTTCTCGCCGCCGTTGGCCGCCTGCCGGAGAACCAGCGGACGATCCTCCTCCTGCGCGATGTGGACGGTCTCTCCTATGAGGAGATCGCCCTGGCCATGGACATGACCGCCGGCGCCGTCAAGAGCTGCCTTCATCGCGCCCGTCGTCGCTTCGTGGAGGTCTACCTCGAAAGGGGAGAGTGAGTCATGCCCGAGATCACCTGCGCTGTGGTTAGGGACCTGCTAGATGCCTATCTCGACGGGGAGACGAGCGAGGAGACGCGGTCCGTTCTCAGGGAGCATGTCGCTTCCTGTCCGGCCTGCCAGGAGGCGGTCGCCACCAGGCTGAGTCTGCTGGGCGAACTGCGCCAACTTGGAGCGGCCACGCCCACCGGCGCTTCGCCAGCCGGCGCTTCGCCCTCCGGCGCCTCGCTGGTCGGCGCTTCGCCTGGCGCTTCGCCCACCGCCCCCTCCCCCGACCAGGCGCTCATCCGACGCGCCCGCCGGCGCCTGCTGGCCAGCGTCTGGCGGCGTCTGGCTCTGGCCGCGCTCGGCGTCTCCCTCTTGACCGGGTTGGGCTGGTACTTCATCACGCCCGCCGGTTCGGGGCTCTACTTGCCGCGGATCGGCCTGGCCCAACTGGTGGTCACGCCCGAGTCGAGCGAGCCGGGAAGTTGGCTTCCGTTCCTCTGGGTTCCCTCCTACCCCGGGCAAGCTCCGCCCGAACCGGGGCGCCTATTGGTCCGGTTCGACGACGGCTCGGTGGGGCAGTGGTACGCCTTCGACGCCCACCTCGAGGGAGGCTTCGCCGGATTTCCACGCTACCGCGAGGGAAATCTGGGCCTCGCCCGCGGCTCCGCGCCCCCGCTCTGGTCGCGGGTAGGTGACGCCCTGGGCGTCGAGGGCCAGCCGCCCGCCCCACCCATATGGCCCGACGGGGGTTCTCCCTACGTCCAGCGGGAGGCCGCATCCATCACCCTGACTCGCCCCGGCGGATGGATCTTGGCTGGCGGCTCGGGCCGCAACCTCTACGTGGTCCAGGTCAACGAGCCGCTGTGGAGCGAGGGGACGAGATACCTTGCCTGTGGCATGGGCGCCGGCCTTTCCGGCCCGTACTTCGTCCTCCGGAACATCTCTGCCGAAACGGCGGTCGAGCTCGTGGAGGTGGTCCTTCCACCCACCGGCTCCGTTCAGGTCACTCTGAACGATGCCACGAGAAGCATACCCCTTGCTCTTCCGCTCACCCTGGCCCCGGGCGAGTCCGCCCAGATCTTTGCCGCCGCGAGCGAGGGCCCTGGTTCCAACCCCGGAGGGGACCCCCGCTGCTACGTGATCACTCCGCTCCTTGTCGTTCGCGTGGATGGTCGGCTCCACTACTGGGTGCCGGGAAGCTTCTCCACTTCCCTCGCCGGCCCGCTCCGCGAGCGCTACGACTTGGAGCCTCCGGAGTGACGGGGCCCTCTCCCTCCGCCCCGGCGAAAGGGCGCCGCCCCACCGGGACGGCGCCCTCGAAATCTGAAATCCCCCATTATCCGTCGCAGTCGCGGGCGTTCCGCTCCTGCCCGCGGGCGTTCCGCTCCCGCTCGCGGACTCGCGGACGCTTCTCCGCTCCTACCCCTTCAGCTTCTTCTCAAACCAATCCACGATGCTCTTCAGGCGGTGGACCCGATGCCAGGGCTGACCGCCGCGCGACAACCCGTGGCTCTCGCCGGGATAGCGGATGAACTCCGTCTCCACGCCCAGGGTCTTGAGGGCCATGAAGAACTGCTCGCCCTGTTCGATGAGACAGCGGTGGTCGTCCTCGCTATGGGTGATCAGGGTCGGGGTCTTGACGTTCCCCGCGTAGGTGATGGGCGACCCCTTGATCAGAGCCTCCGGGTTCTTCCAGGGCGTACCGTGCCAGATATCGTCCCAGGTGAAGCCTGTGTCGCTGGTCCCGAAGAAGCTGTGGCAGTTGTTCACCGCCCGCATGGAGCAGGCGGCCTTGAAGCGGTCGGTGTGGCCGATGATCCAGGAGGTCATGTAGCCGCCGTAGCTGCCGCCGGCCACGCCCAGGCGATTCTGGTCGACCCAGGGGAGGGTCTTGCAAGCCTCGTCGACGCAGGCCATGATGTCGGCGTAGTCGTTCTTGCCCCACTCTTCCTTGATTCCGGCGCAGAACTCTTCGCCATAGCCCTGGCTGCCGCGCGGGTTACAGAAGATCACCCCGATGCCCGCCGACGCGAGGAGCTGGAACTCGAAGAAGAAGGTTCCGGTGTACATGACCATCGGGCCGCCATGGATCTCCAGGACCGCCGGATACTTCTTTCCTTCCTGGCAGCCGGCGGGGCGGATGGCCCAGCCGTCTACGGACGGGCCACCTGGGGTGGAGAAGGAGAACCTCTCCGGGCGGCTCACGGTGTGGCTCTTAAGGAGTTGAGTGTTGGTCTTGGTGATCGGCTGCCTGGCGATGGCGTCGAGGTCGGCCAGACCGGCCGGGGCCGACGGCCACTTGGCCGGGCCCACACTCTCGGGCAGGCGCCCGACGTAGATGTCGTTGGGGCTGTCCGGGCGAGCTAGGGAGAAGGCGAAACTCCTGCACTCGACGTCGGCCGACCAACCGAAAATGACCCAGTCGCCGGTAGTCAACTGGCTAACCTTGCCCGTGGCCACTTCCACGGCGTGGAGGTGGGTTGTGCCCTGGTCGGAGGCCAGGAGGAAGACGTGCTTCCCGTCGGGGGTCCAGACCGGGCGGCGCGACGGCGCCTCGACGCGCATGTCCGCGATGGACTGATCGCCGAAGGAGCGCCCGAAGCTCTTGGTTAGGCAGCGGGGCTTGACCTTGCCCGAACCGCCGGTTTCGGCATCCACGACCCAGACCTTGTCGTCCGAGTACCAGGAGTATTCCCGCTCATTGCCGAGGAAGGCGATCTGCTTGCCATCCGGCGACCAGGACGGGGAGTGGAAGGGGCCGGTCTTGGCCGTCAGGCGCCGGGGTTCCGGGCCGCGGGCCGCCGCGCCACCCATCGGGGGAACCTCGAAAACGTAGATGTCCCGATAGCGCTGCAGGTCGGAGTCCTTGTCCCGGCAGGCGCCGACGGCGATGAACCTACCGTCGGGCGAGAAGGCCGGCGAATCGTGGTCGAAATCGCCCGTGGTGACCTGAACCGGCCGCACGGCCGGACCCTTCTCGGGCAGGCCAAGGAGGGCGGCCTCCACATCGATGACGAAAACCTGGCACCGGCGGTTATCGAGGTAGCCGACGCCGTCGAGGCGGTAGAAGATCCGGGTGATGTGCTTCACGTCTTCGTTGTGCTTTCTGAAGAGGGCTTCAAGCTCTTCGGCTTCTTGGTCTGAGGTCGGGCCCGCGGCCTGGCCGCTTCCACTATCCTTGACCACGGTCTCGGCGCCGGCCTTGTCGGAGAAGCCGGCCTCGCCCAGGCTCTCGGCCTCGGGGCCGGCCGAAAACCTGGCGTCCTTCGCGGCTTCCTTTGGCGCTTCCTTTGGCGCTTCCTTGGGGGCCGCCGTGGCGGTCTCTTTCGGGGCGTCCTTCTTGGGTGGGTCGTCCAGGTACTCCGGTCCCTCGGCCTTACACAGAGACGTGAAGGCTATGGTCCGGCTGTCAGAGGCCCAGATGAAGTCGAGCGCGCCGCTCTTGAGGGCCGTGATGGGCCGGGCCTCGCCGCCTCCAGTCGGGGCGACCCAGATCTGGGGCGCCGGCTTCTTCCTGGCCTCCTCGTCTCCGACCCCTGGGTCGCGGCCGGAAAGGAAGGCGAGGTAGCAGCCGTCCGGTGACCACCGAGGCGAGGAGTCGGTCGTGAGGCCACTGGTGAAGGGCAGGGCCGACCCGGCAGACGCCGGGGCGCCGGCAGCCGCCGAGACTGTCGGGGCGACCATGATAGCCGACCGGTACTTGTTGGTCTTGGCGTCGACGACCGTGCGGACAAAGGCTACCCGGCTCGCGTCAGGCGAAATCTGGGCGTCGCTCACGAACTCGAACTTCAGGAAGTCGGATGGGATGAAGGGCTTTCTGTCGAGGCTTGCCAATGGAGGATCGCTCCTTCCGCGTGCTGAACCCGTAATTCTTCGTGTTTCGCCCAGGGAACTCCTCCGCCTGTCGAAACGGAGACGCGGTTAGATCGAGCGCCGGGCGGGGGCGGAGGGGTCCGCGCGGGCTACTTCCGCCGTCGCAGCCGGCTCAGGGCATCTCGGATGGGGAGGCCGAGCCGCCGCAGGGCGCTGCCCGAGGAGTAGAGGCGGCCCACGGTGGGATCGGCGAAGTCGTAGTCGTAGCGCACGTAGCTGCCCTTGAGGCGGCCTTGCTCGCGTAGGGTGGCCTCGATCGGTGTCCCGGCGTAGACCTCGAGCCGGTTCCAGGGCCGGGCAACCTTGCTCCGCACCTGGCCCCAGCCGCCGAAAGACTCTTTGAGAAAGCCAAGGTTGGCCTCCAACTCGGTCATCGTCGTGTCGGGGTCGAACATGATCATCCCAATGATCACGTCCAGGCCGAGATCGTCGAGGACGGCCAGGGCTCGACGGTTGTCCTCCACCGAAACCTTCTTGTTGAAGAAGTCAAGCTGCCGCTGGTTCATGGCCTCCACGCCCAGGAAGAGGCGATGGAGGCCGGCCTCCTTGAGGAGGCGGAAGAGGTCGGAGTCCACATCGGTGACCCGGCACTCGAAGGAGAAGCGAACCTCGGGTAGCCCGCACCGGCGGCGCCGGACGAGTTCGTGAGCCAGATCCTCGGCCGCCTCGCGCCCGCGCTTCCCCGGACCCATAAAGTTGTCGTCCCAGAAACGGATGGCCTCGACTCCGTGGTCCCGGACCAGCATCTCGACCTCGTCGGCCACGATACCCGCGCTACGGACGCGCCAGGCGGCCCCGGGTGAGGCGGCGTAGAAGGCCCGGGTGTCGCAGAAGGAGCAGTTCCCGTAACAGCCGCGGCTCCGCAGGACGGAGGCCACGCGGGGGCCGGGGGAGCGGGCGAGAAAGGCCGGAAGGGTGTCGCGGGCCGGAAAGGGGAGGGTGTCTAGATCGGCGACGAGGGGACGGGGGCGGGGGGCGGGGGCCCCTTCCGCTCCGGGGTTCCCCACCCCGGCGCCAGCCTCGCCACTACCCGCGGTCTCTCCCAGCCGCCGGGCGTCCCCGGCGGCGACGAGGCCGGGCAGACCGTGCCAATCGCGGCCGGTGTCGAGGGCTCGGAGAAGCTCGGCGAAGGTCTCCTCGGCTTCACCGAGGGCAATGGAATCGAAAGTGCGCGCGGCGCCACCTGCCACCGCGCCATCGCCCGCCGCGCCACCTGCCGCCGCGCCACCGCCGCCGGCGTAGTCGCGGGCCAGTTCCTGGTAGAGAAAGGTCGGAGGGTGACCGCCGATAACGACATGCCCGTCGAAACCGGCCTGCCGCAGGGAGGCGATTAGGCCCATGGCCGCGGGAATGGTCTCCTGAAAGATAACTGACACGCCGACAAGGTCGGGGCGAAAGGTGGCACCCGTCTCGCCGGTGGGTCCGCCCACCCCCAGGACGGCCCCGGCCACCCTGGCCGCCGGCAGCCGCTCGGCCGTGGCGTCCACGATCCGGACCTCGTGCCCGTCGCGGCGGGCCACGGCGGCGAGGTGCCCCAGGCCGAGGTGTTCCTCCTCGTCCGCGGGGCGGATGGCGGCGTTGCCGAGGTTGACCAGAGCGATCCTCATGCGGCGAACCTCCCGGGACTCCTGCCGAACCCTCGCACTAAAACCCTACCGGGGTGAACGTCGGGCCTATTCACCCGGGGGGAGGGTAGTCCTGCCATCCCTCTCCGCCGGAAGTCAGAACCGCAGGTAGCCGTGGGGGTCAAACCGCCGCAGGCGCCGCGTGAGTTCCGGTCCGGGAGGGGGGAGGGGTTGGAGGTCGGGGAAGACCTCCAGGTCCCAGCCGCACTTCTCCTTGATCCGGCGGATGGCGGCCTCGGGACCCGGGTCGGACGGGTCGTCGAAGTAGGCGGCCAGAGCGAACTCGCCCGCGCCGTGTCCGTCCGCGCCATGCCCAACGACGCCCTGTCCGTCGGCGCCCCGCGCCCGTCCCCCGCCACCCTGGGTTCCGGCTGCCGTCCCCAATCGCCTGAACACCCCCCACTGGGAGACGATGGCCACGACCCGGTCTCCCGGCGAGGTAACGTAGGGGACCTCAGAAACGAAGCGAGCCTGGCTCTGGGCGGCGACGACCACGACGGCGGCGGCCGCCGAGGCCACATCATTGGCCCCGCCTGAACCCACCAGCCACATCCCGGCCGCCGGCATCCCGGAGGAGTTGACGTTCCCGTAGCGGTCAACCTGGGCCGCCCCGATCACCCCGAGACAACGGCCGGCGGGCTCGGGCACGAGCATCCCCAGAACGGCGAGAATGTCGGTCGTCATCAGGGCGGTGGGGACGTTGCGGAGGCTGAAGACAAACGGGTCACCCGGGTAGGGGCGGTGCCCCAGGAGACCGATCTCGGCCATCAGCTCCACGGCTCGGCCCTCGGCGGCCAGGTCCTCGCGGGCCAGCCAGGAGGCCAGGTGGGCCGCCCCCACCCCGGCCAGAATGGTGGCGTAGCCCCCGTCGCGAGCCTCCTCGGCCACGATCCCGGCCGCCAGTCCGATGAGCCGTTCGCCGACCGTGAGCGGGCCGTCGGGCGGGGCCCCGCCGGTCCACTCGGAAGGCAGGTCGGCCGGCCAGGAGTCCTCGGCCAAGCGTCCGCGAAGGATCTCCAGTCGGTCGGACCCCAACTGCTCAAGGTAGGCCTCGTGGTCGGGAAGGTCCAGGATCCAGCGCTGGATCCACCGGTCGATGGCCTCATTCTCGCGGCAAGCCTCCCGCGCCTCCAGAATGAACTCCCGGTCCTCGGCGTAGCCGCCGGGCGCGGCATCCCTCACCCCGTGGTCGTGCAACCCCGCCGGGTGGGCCCCGAAAGGGGCCTCGATCACGGCCAGCACCCGGTGGGCGGGAATCCGGACCAGGTCGGAGTGGGTGGCCACGTAGGCCCGGTCGACAATCCGCTCGGTCGACAGGATCACTCCATCGCGGGCCGCCAGGGCGCCGTAGACGTTGCCGGCCAGGGGCAGGGTGAAGAGGGCGTTGCCGTCGGGGTCGGCCGCCCAGGCGTGGGCCAGGCTGATGTCGGGGCGAAGGGCCCGGACCAGGCCGATGGGCTCGCCCGGTGCGCCCGCGCCCTCCCCGAACGGGTCTGAGACCACCTTGAACAGCCCGGCAGCCTCCGCGTCGCGCCCGAGATCGCTGCCGATCAGGGAGCGTGTTGGCAGGAAGGGGAGCCCCATGGCCCCGGCCATGAGGCGAAGGGTGAAGGTGAGCAGGCTCCAATCCTCCCATGCGACTACTCCAGCCGGGCCCGCGGACGTCGCCGCCGCATCCCCGGCCGCCCCGCCCGTCCGGGCGATCCCTCCCGTTCGTCCCGCCGCCCAGGCTCGCCGGGCTTCCTGGACAACCGGGTTTGGCCCCGGATGGGGGTAGCCGTCGCCGGCGAAGGAGGAAACCACCCGACGCACCAACCCACCTCGCAGGAAGGGGACGGCGTTGGTCGAGCCGGCGCCGCCCACCACCAGGGTGAAGCCCGGGTCCTGACTCCAGAACCGCCGGACAATCTCGTAGAGCAGGGCGGTTGGGAAGCCCCAGCCGCTACCGGCGTGGATAACCTGCCCGGGCCGCACGAAGCGACCAATGGCCTTGGCGAGCGAGACGACCTTGCCGCCGCTCACCCGTCCGCCGTCTCCCCCGCTCACCCCGTCGCGCACGCTAGTTGAGCCTCTCGACGATCGTCGCCGTGGCCATGCCGTGGCCGATGCACATGGTCTGGAGGCCGTAGCGGCCGCCGGTTCTCTCAAGCTCGTGAAGGAGTTTGGTCATCAGGATGGCCCCGGTGCCCCCGAGGGGGTGGCCGAGAGCGCAGGCCCCGCCGTTGGGGTTGACCTTGGCCATGTCCGGGGGCTTGATCTCCTTCCGCCAGGCCAGGACCACGGAGGCGAAGGCCTCGTTGATCTCGACCACGTCCATGTCCCCGATGCCGAGGCCCGCCTTGGCCAGAGCCTTCTTCGTCGCCGGGATCACTCCGTGGAGCATCATTACCGGGTCAACCCCGGCCACGCACCGGGCCAGAAAACGGGCCCTGGGCCGGAGCCCGTACTTCTCGGCCGCCTCCCGGCTCATGACCAGGACCGCCCCGGCGCCGTCGCTGATCTGGCTGGACACGGCGGCGGTGATCTTGCCGTCGGTCTTGAAGGGGGGCTGGAGACCGGCCATCTTCTCCAGGGATGTGTCGCGGCGCGGGCCCTCGTCGTTCTCCAGAACCGTCTCGCTTCCATCCGGAAGTTTCACTTTGACCGGGACGATCTGCGAACGGAAGTAGCCGGCGTCGATGGCCCGGATGGCCCGCCTGTGACTCTCCAGGGCGAACTCCTCCAGCTCGCGCCGGCTGATATCCCACTTGTCGGCGATCATCTCGGCCGAGATACCCTGCGGCACCAGGCCGAAGCGGGCCATGAGTCTGTCGCTGAACGTCCCGGCGTCCGAGCCCATGGCCACCCGGCTCATGGCCTCCACCCCGGCCCCGATGACCACGTCCATGTCCCCGGCCTCGACGGCCTGGGCGGCGAAGTGGATGGCCTGCTGGCTGGAACCGCACATGCGGTTGATCTGGACGCCGCAGACCTCGACCGGAAACCCGGCGATCAGGCCGGCCACGCGGGCGATGTTGAGGCCCTGTTCCCCGATGGGCGTGACGCAACCCATGATGATGTCCTCGACCACGGCGGGGTCGAGGCTCGCCCGTTCGACCAGGGCCTGAAGGACGAGGGCGGCCAGATCGTCCGGCCGGATGTGGCTCAGGGTGCCGTTCCGGCGTCCGACCGGCGAACGAACGGCGCCGACGATTACGGCTGAAGGCATGGCTGGTCCTCCTATTTCTAGCTACCGCTATCAGGTTCTCTGTCGGGATGTCGTCGGTATCAGGCCTCCCGGCCGCGGTTCACTCTTTTGTTCCGAAATCACTCCCCGGCGGGCGAGATCGGCTATCTCGCTCTCACCGTAGCCGAGGGACAAAAGGATGTCGCGGTTGTGCTCCCCCAGGGTGGGGGCGGGGCGATCCGGCGCCACCGCGCTCGCGGTCGGCGAAGGCTGATCCCGCGCCACCGTCGGCCCGCCGGAGGAAAGCCCGGCCCTGAGTGGCGAGCCGATCTGGGCGGCCTCTTCGACAATCATCCCGCGCTCGCGCACGTTGGCCGCCCCGCCCAGCGGCCCCTCACCCCGCAGAGCCTCGGCCACGCTCAGAACGGGGGTTACGCAGACGTCGAGGCCCGCCAGGCGCGCCAGCCACTCTTCGGCTGTCTTGGTGGCGAAGACGCGGTCCGTTTCGGCGGCGCTGGCCCCGATGACCTCGGGCCTCTTCTTCTCCGGGTCGCTCTCCGCCAGGGCGGCGCACAGGTTCATCCAGAACTTCGGCTCCAAGGCCCCCACGGCCAGGAGGCGCCCGTCGGCGGTGCGGTAGACGTTGTAGAAGGGTTCCTGCCCGGCCAGAAAGAGGTTCGACCGCTCGGGGGCCCGCCCACCGGAGGCCAGGAAGTTGGCCGCCGTCAGGGTCATGAGCCCGAGGAGACCGTCGGTCATGGAGAGGTCGAAGTAGCGGCCCTCTCCGGAGAGCCGGGCCGCAAGCATGCCGGCCAGGAGACTGACGGCCGCCAGGCTGCCGCCGTTGAGGTCGGCGAACTGGATGGGAGGAAGGGGGAAGCGGCCGGCCGCGGCGCTGCCCGGCTCAGGGTCGCCGGGCACGTCGCCGTACGCGCCCACGCCGGCGGTGGCGAACAGGCTGAGAAGACCACTTCGGGCCATGTAGTTGAGGTCGTGGCCGGCTTCGCCGGCCAGCGGGCCGGTCTGACCGTAGCCCGTGAGCGAAACGTAGGTGACTCTCGGGTTTACCGCCCGCACGGCCTCGTAGTCGATGCCGAGGCGCCGGGTCACTCCCGGACGGAACTGCTCTATGACGGCGTCGGCTGTGGCGGCGAGCCGGAGGAATGCCTCGCGGCCCTCGGAGGACTTAAGATCAAGGGTCAGGCTCTTCTTGCCGCGGCTCAAAGCCTGGAAGAAAACCGATCCGGCCGGGGAGGCCCCACCGGGACCAATCCCGCGGAGGGGGTCACCCCCGGCCGGATTCTCGATCTTTATTATCTCTAGGCCCAGATCGGCCAGGAGCCAAGTGGCGTACGGCCCGGGAAGGTAGAAGGTGAGGTCCAGTACCCGCAGCCCGGTAAGCACGCCGCTCATCCTTCCCGGCGCGGACCTAGCCCAGAATGCTCTGGAGCCGCATCGCCAGGCTCATATCGCCCTTGATCTTGAGCTTGCCGGTCATGAAGGCCTGGGTCGCGTTGAGCGTGCCGGCAACCATGGCCTTGAAATGGTCCGCGCTCATCAGGATCGTGACGTTAGCCGTCGTTGGACCTTCCGCAACCTCAATCTTGCCTCCGGCTACATTGGCGTGCCAAGTGCCGCCGTCGTCCCCGGACAGTTCGAACTGGAAGTTGGCGTTGAGACCGGCCAGTCCGGCCGGATTGGCCACCGCCTTCGCGCCGATCCCTGCGAAGATCTCTGCTGTCGTCGCCATGATGTATCCTCCCTTCTGGCCATGTTCTGGGCCACATTTGGATGGACTTATCCTGTTGCCCCGGCTCAAGGCACGGGAGGGGGCAACAAACCTCTACCTAGAGTTCTAACCGCTGGCGACGTCTCCTGCCGGTTTTTCCCGCGCCTGGTCTAGCAGGGAGGGCACTCCCCGCGTCTGGGACCAGCCGGTCTACTCCCCGATGCCGAAGAACGCCGCCGCCCAAGCTCCCGTACTGACGGTCACGGAGAGAACTAGATCCGAGCAGCCACTCCCGCACGCCAGCGCGCACTGCGGGCAGCGCACGGGCGCATCCTCCACGGGCTCATCGCCGAAGACAACCATGGGATCACCTCCCTCCAGTTGGCAGGATTCTCCGGAGACGGCGCGGGGCCTTGGCTTCTGTCAATGTCCGGTCAACGAATCCGGGGTGGGGTCAGAGATCAGGTAGAGGGACAGGGGGCAGGCGGTGCGGGATCCAGAAGTTCACGCGGAGGCTCGATTGTACCATTCCACCACGCTGGGTCGCATCTACCTTGGCGACGCCACATCGCTCGGCTGCCCCAGGAGAGGAAGCGGGTAGTCCGAGAAGTTGCGCGAACGGCGGACTCGAGACCTTTCGGAGTAGCCTCGGCAAGGTCCACCTCCCGCCCGATCCGAGGCAGCGCCCGGACCTCAGCTTCATACGCCGGGCCAACGCCTACAGAGGCGTGGCCTGAGACGCGGCGATCCGCCTTTTCTCCCGCTCCGCCCTCGCCAGAGGTCCGGCGTAGACCACGCACCCGGTCGCGATGAGCAGGCCCATGACCGCGAACGAGATTCTCACCCCGACCAGGTCGGCCAGGATGCCGCCCACGATGAGTGACAGAAGACTTCCCGCCGACAGGACAGCCATGATCAGGCTCAGGATGCGGCCGCGGATGGCGTCGGTGGTCGCCCGCTGCGTCTCTGTCTCCGCGCTGACGTTAAAGGCCACCAGGCCGACGCCACCCAGCAGAAACAGGCCAACTGCCTGCCAGAGCGCTCCGCAGACGGCCAGGCCAAGCATGGTTGCCGCCAGGACCGCCGAGGAGATGAGAACGGCCCAGCCCGCGGCCGCGGCCCGGACCGCGCCGCCCAGAAGGACCACTCCAACGGCCGTGCCTACGCCTTCGGCGCTCATGAGCCACCCGAGGGAAGACGTGTTGGCCCCCAGGGTTGTCTGAACCAGCGGAGCGGTCAAAACGTTGGCCGCGCCCAGGCCGAGAGTATTGAAGAAGACGAGAAGGGTGATGCCCGCGAGTCGGGGGTTTCTCCAAAGGAGAACGAGACCTTCCCGGACTGCGCCGCCGGTCCCCCGCCCGGGCCGGGCGGAGACGCCGGCCGGAGCGGCCGCTGCTTCGGCAGCCGTGGCGACCGCGGCCTTTGCGGCGGGCTGAATCCCGCCCGGGGCGCACGCCACTCCGGCGGTTCCCACTTCGGTTCGAGGAAGCCGCAACATGGTGAGACAGAGGGCCGAGGCGAAGTAGCTAAGGGCATTGACCGAAAAGGCCGCGGCCGCGCCAAACGCCGCGACAAGAGTCGCCCCCACGGCCGCGCCTAGAATGCGGGTGACGGAGTTCGACATGGCCGACAGCGAGTTGGCCGCCAGGAGGTTCTCGGGCGGAACGGTTCGCGGAACGAGGGCTCCGCGGGCCGGGCTGAAGAAGGTCGAGATGGCCGCGATGAGGGCCGAAACCGCGTAGACCGTCGGCAGGGACGGGGACAGGACCAGAATGGCCACGGCCAGCCCCCTGACCAGGTCGGCCGCGATCATCACCCGCCGCCGATCGTAGCGGTCGGCCACCACCCCGGCGAAGGGGGCCAGAATCAAGGTGGGAAGAACCTGGACGAGGAAAAGGGCGCCAACGGCCGTCCCGGACCCGGTGACCCGGTAGACGATGACCAGAACGCCGATCTGGCTGACGAAGTCGCCGAGGACCGAGAGGGTCTGGCCAAGCCAGAGCAGCCGGAAGGCCGGCGCGCGCAGGGCGCCCAGAAGCGGAAGCCGGACCTTGCCCGTGGGGGCCTGTGTCTTGCTCGCGGGTGCCCCTGTCTTGCCCGAGCCGTCTTGGTTCACGCCGGAACTCCTCCTTTGATCGCTTTCCAGACCCGGACGTGCCGGCAGGCCTCCCGCGAGGGGCCGTAGATGTCGCCATCATCCAGCAGGGCGATAGCCGGGCATCTCGGGCAGAACTCGACGTCCGGGCAGGTCTCGCAGGCGGGGCCGTGGTCGAGGAAGGCGCCGGAGGCCCGCAGCTCGTTCGCCCGCGGGCCGAGCCAGATATCCTCCAGCGACTGCCGCCCCAGGTCGCCGAGAACCCAGGGCACGAACTCGCAGGGGTAGACCCGGCCATCGGGTCCGATGCGGCACTTGCCGGTGACCGTATTGCACGGCGCGCGGTGAGGGGTGTAGTGCCCGGCCGACATGAGACGTCCCAACTGCTCGTCGCTGACCCGGAGATTGAGGGGGTCGCGGCTACCTCCCGTGGTCGGGTAGAGCATCGGATTGAGAACATAGTCCAGATCCAGGCTGCCGGCCAGGTCGACCATTCGCGAGACGTGGGGCTCGTTGAGGAGAGTGATGGGGAATTTCAGGTGGGTCTTGATCCCGCCGGCTACAAACAGGCCTACGCCCCGCAGGGCGGCCGCGAACGAACCCGGCACGCCGGTGAAGGAGTCGTGAACCTCCGGGGTCGGGCCGTGGATGCTGACCTCCACGTCGTTACAGCCCGCCCGGGCCAGAAGGGCGACCGTCTCCTCGGTGGCCAGGGTGGCATTGGTCAGGAGCCGGATGACGAACCCCATCTCCTCGGCTGTCCGGACCACATCGCTAAAGACCGGACTCAGGAGAGGTTCGCCTCCCGTGATGGTCAGGAAGATCGCCCCGAGATCGGCCAGTTGGCGGAGGACCCCGGCCCAGGCTGCGGCGTCGAGTTCGTCGCCGCTAGAGGCCTCCGCCAGGCGGCCCGCTACCGCCAGGCGGACCGGGTCCCCCGCCCCGCCGCCCGCGGACGGGCGATTCAGGAGCGGGCTTTCGGCGTAGCAGTGGCGACAGGCCAGGTTGCAGCGCCAGGTGAGCTCGATGGAGCACTTCTCCGGCCGGGGCGAGCGGTCCGCCCGCGGCTCATCCCCGCCCGGGCTATCCCGGCGGGCGGTGGCCTGCCCGTCCCGGGACCCGGTCTCGGTGACCGGGCGTCCGGTGGCCAGGGTGACCGAATGACTGGCGGCCAGGGCTACTTGCCGGACCTCGTCGGGGGCCAGGTCGCCGTCGAAGACCAGTAGCCCGAGACGCCACATGTCATCGAGCGCTCGCGTAACCCCCGGACGAACCCTTTCCGGGCTCGCCTCATACTCGCGGGCCACCTCGGCCACGACGTCGTCGAACCGTCGCTCTTCCTCTAGGAGACGCCAGATAAATGTAGCGGTGGGGTTCAAACGGTGATTGGCCTGCCGGGACGGATCAGAAAGGAAGCTTTCGTCGCCGGCAATCCGGAACCTGATTCTTGGGTTGCGGGAAACCAGGTTGTCGCCCTGGGCCTTTATGAAGCCACCCCCTTTCGGTAGACTCATGACGCCATCGCCTCCCGGTACAGGCGGGTGATCCGGCACGACTCCTGGTGCGGGATCATCTTCTCTCCATCTTCGAGGAACGCCAGGCCCGGGCAGCGCGGGCAGATGTCCCGACGCTCGCAGCGGGCGCAGGCGGGAGGGGTCTCATTGATCCAGGGCGCCCGTCGCAGTTCCTCACAGGTGGCCGACTGCCAAAGCTCGCGGAAACTTGTCGTCCGGAGGTTACCAAGGGCCACGGTCACAAAGCCGCAGGGGAAGAGCGTTCCGTCGGAACCAATACGCCCCTCGCCGCGGGCCAGGGAGCAGACGCGACGGCCAGGCCGGAAGAGGCCGTCCCGCATGAGTTGGATGAGCTGGTCGTCGCCGAGGCGCAGGGCCAGGGGTCCCTTGCCTCCGCGCAGCGTGGGGTAGAGGAGGGGCGAGAAGCCGAGGCTCGGCGTGAGCTGGCCGATCTCGAAGACCGCCCGGCGGTACTCGTGGTAGTTCTGCCGGGTGACCACGTACATGACGCTGGTAGGGACGCCGGCCTCGGCCAGGAGGGCGAGGGACCGCTTTGCCCGGTCGAAAGCACCCGCCAGACCGGCGAAGGAGTCGTGGGTTTCGGCGGTGGCCCCGTGAAGGGAGATCTCGACCCCGCCGAGGCCGGCGCCGGCCAGACGGCCGGCCAGGGTGGGGGTCATGGTCGTGCCGTTGGTAATGAGCGTGGCCCGGAGGCTGCTGGCCCGGGCCGCGGCAATGAGGTCGGGCAAGTCCGGCCGCAGGGTGGCCTCGCCTCCGGTGAAGTTGACCAGATCGCAGTCGGCCTCGCCGAGTTGGCCCAGGATACTGCCGACCTCCACCGTGGTCATCTCATCGCCGGGTGTCGCGTCCTGGAGAAAACAGTGCCGGCAGCGGAGGTTACACCTTCCGGTAAGCTCAAACTCCATCCGGCGGACGAGGCCCTCCCGCGCGGGCGTCTCGGGGGCGGAGGCATCCGGCGGCCGGCCGCCAACGGGCGGCTGCGGCCCCATTGCCACCGAAGACTCCGGGGACGCCGGGGCCGCGACCACCGCCGCGACCGGCGGTCCCGCGACCTGCAAGAGGCTGGCTTCAATGAGGGTCTCGACCAGACGGGCGACGTCGGCCAGGAGGCGCTCGGGCGGCGCGTCGAACTCGCGCTCGAGAACGGCGGCTATGCCGGAGATCGCCAGCTCGCCGTTGGCCAGCTCCCAGACGCGGGTGGCCACCGGATTGAGACGGTGGCGTCGCCCCGTCGCCGGGCAGACGAGGACAAGGGCTTCCTCCCAGCGCTGGGTCTCCACGCCCTCCCGCCGGCTGGGGACAGTGTCCGGTCCGACCATCATGGCTGGCCTCCCGGTGCATCGATTCCGGCGACTCCCGTCGCGGCCGACAGGGCCTCGGCCAGCCGGGTCCGGAAGCGAGCGAGGTCATCCAGGGTCCAGTCGACCGGCCCAATGGCGGCGCAGGCCATCAGCTCCGGCCGGAACATGGCCCGGGCCGCTCCCAGAAGGTCGTCCAAAGTCACAGCGTCGTAAGCTCGCAGAACCTCGACCGGGTCACGGATCCGGCCGAGAAGGAGTTGCTCCTTGCCGGTCATTGTCGTCCGGTCTCCGGGCTGTTCCTGAGCCGAGGCCAGAGCCCCCTTGACTCTCTGCCGGGCCCGGTGAAGCTCGTCCGCGGAGGGCGCCTCCCGGGCGATGCGGCCCAGTTCCCTCAGACAAAGACAGAGGACCCGCTCGACACTGGACGGAGTAACTCCGGCATAGACCTGGAAGACCCCTCCGGCGGTGTAGGGGATGAAGCTGGTCGAAACAAAGTAGACCAGGCCGTCTTCCCGGCGAAGGACGCGCAGGAGTCGACCGGCCACGCTCCCGCCGAGGAGAGTGGACAGAATCGTGACCGGCTCGGCTTGGGAGTCGCCCAGAGCCGGGGCCGGGAAACTCAGGCAGAGGTGGACCTGCTGGGTCGCCGCCCGGGAGACGACGATGCCCGGAGTGGTTCGCGGGGCGATCCTCGGGACCGGGGCCCCGTCGCCCCCGGCCCGCCAGTTTCCGGGATGCCCGGCCGCCGTCTCGAAGTAGGACCTGATCTCCTCGGCGGGCAGAGGCGAGTCGACCACGGCCACGATCCGTGCCGGCCGGTAGTGAGTGGCGTGGAACGCCCGGGCGTCGGCCGGAGTGAGGTCGGCGACACATTCGGGCAGGCCGAGAATGGACCGGCCGAAGGCGCTCTCGGGCCAGAGCGACAGAAGACCGAGGTCGATCACGTGCCTTTGGGGCGAGTCTGCGCCAAGGCCGCTCTCCTCGGCTACGATTCTCTTCTCCCGTTCGAAGAGAACGGGGTCGAAGACCGGGTCCATGACCAGATCGAGCATGACCTCGATGGCCGGGCGCGTCTCGGTGGCTAGGACGCGGCTGAAAAGGCAGGTGTGCTCCTTGGCCGTAAAGGCCTGGAGATGCCCGCCGGCCAGGTCGAAGGCCCGGCTCACGTCTTCGGCCGACCTGGTCTCGGTGCCGTTGAGGAGCATGTGTTCCACCAGATGAGCCACTCCGGCGGCCTCGGGTTTCTCATCGACCGGTCCGGCCAAGATGAACAGGCCAATGGTTGAGGTCAGATGCTGGGGCCGCCGGTCATGAAGGACGGTAAGGCCGGAGGCCAATCGAAACAGATCGGGGCTCATGGAGATCATGCCTCCCTGGATGTGACCGCGTTGTAAAGCCGGGCGATACGACAGGCCTCGATGTGGATGGCCTCGTACGATCCATGCTCGAGGAAGGCCAAACCTGGGCAGCGGGGGCAGGTGGCCCCGAGCGGGCACGCGGCGCACTGGGGCGGTGGAATCCGGGTCCAGGCAGCCTCGCGGAGGGCTAGGGCCGCCGGTGAGCGCCACTCCGCGAGAGGCGACCCCCCGGACGGAAGGCGCCCCACCGGAGAGGGCAGGAAGTCGCAGGCGAACACGGACCCATCGCTGCCCAGGCGCAACTTGTGGGTCGCCGGCTCGCAACGAACCTCTTGGGGCCGATAGGATCCTTCGGCAAGAATCTTCGTCAACTGGTCGTCGGTCAGCCGAAGCCCGCAAGGATCCAAGCTGCCCCGCAGGGTCGGCGTGATCAGAGGTCCGAGCCTGAAACCGGCCCCCAATTCCAGAGCCAGCTCCTGGACCCTGAGGCGCTCGTCGAAAGCCATCCGCGTGGCCAGGAACTTCACGGTCACTTTGGTCCCGGCCGCGCGGAAGGCGCGAAGGCCATTCAAGGTGGCCCGAAACGAGCCCGCGACCCTGGTGATGGCGTCGTGGGTTGCCGGTTCGCCGCCATAGAGGCTGACCTCACAGGCCCTGAGCCCGGCTTCGGCCAGTTCGCCGGCTTTGGCCCGGCCGGCCAGACTGGCGTTGGTCAGAAGAGTGACGCGCATGCCGGCCTGGTTGGCCTCCCGGACCAGGGCTGGAAGATCCCGCCGGGCCAGGGGTTCGCCGCCGGTCAGAGACAGGAAAAGGCAACCCATCTCGCGCAGGTCGGCCACAACGGAGAGGGCTTGGTCGGCATCAAGCTCGCCGTCAAGGGGTGTCCCGGCGGCCACGTAGCAGTGAAGGCAGCGCTGGTTGCAGCGCAGGGTGACCTCCCAGTCACAGGTGATCGGCACGGCCAGACCGGCCGCGAGGCGGGTCAGGAGCTCCTTGTCTCTCGGGTCCGGTGGCCTTCCGCCTTCCGAGCTTTCGGGCCCACTGGTGGCCTCGCTGTCCCGGATCAAGCCCCGGGCCCGCCACTCCCGGATGAGGGCGTCAACGTCGCGGGCGGCTTGCTCGATGGACACGTCGTACTCGCGGGTCAGCCGGGCCACGAGATCCACTACGGTGGTCTCTGTGTTGCCGAGGCCTTCCCAGAGGAAGGCGGCCACCGGGCTGAGGACGGTCACCGCCCCCGAGGGAACGTGGAGGACGACTCCGTGCTCCCCCAATTGCCGGTAGGAGACGGAGGGCAGGTCCGGACGGAGGCCGTCTTGAGGCCGGGCGGCGGTCGAGCGGGTTGACACTTCCGGGGCCACGGAATACCCTCCAATTAGGGGCAATCGGTCCGCATCTGGAGTGAGGCGATACCTAGCCGGTGAACCTAGCTGAGCTTAGTCCGCGGAGCCGCAGAAGCAGATGCAAGTGATATAAGCCGCCTTCTCGGTCGGCTCGACGATCGTGACAACGACGGGCTCTTCGTAGGCTTTCTTCACTGATATCACCTCCCTTCGACAAGGACATGCGGACCGATTGCCCCAGGTGACAGCGCGAGGCTGCCACCGGGGCGGTTCTTGGCGGGGTTTAGTTATCCTCCTAAGATCAGGGCAGTTTGGGATAAGTTGTTTGAAACATCCAAAGTTTCTCTGCGCCTACGACAGACGTGGGAGTTCCACATGGTTCCGAGATCCGAGCCGGTCGTTGTTCAACATGGCTTCGGTTCTTACCTAACGGTCGTTAGAATATCTTCTCCCGGGTGACGGTAGTGGGAGGTATTGCTGAGAGTTGAGCCAATATTCCTACCACATTCTAGCGGACGGTTTGGTGGCGGGACCGCTTTCCGGCCCCCCAGGATCGCCCTAGCCGGGCCCGCGCAGGCCCCCGCCGCTTCCAACCGTCGCGCCGCACAGGGGGTGCCTTAGCGTGGTGGATTTTGCGTTGACCGATGAGCAAGTAACCTTCCAACGCCTTTCGCACGACTTCGCCGAGAAGGAAATCCGTCCGGTAGCCGCCCAGTACGACGAGAGCGGAGAGTTTCCGTGGGATGTCGTGAAGAAGGCGGCCAAGATGGGGCTCACCTCCTTCTACTTTCCTGAGAAGTACGGTGGGGGCGGCGTCGAGGATCGCGTCACCGAGTTCATCGTTTCCGAGGAACTGGCCTGGGGCTGCGCCGGGATCCAGACCTGCATTCTGGGAACGGGCCTGGCGGCGGCCGGCATCTTGGCCATCGGGACCGAAGAGCAGAAAGACAAGTGGATCCCGATGTTCTGCGACGAGAACAACGCCCGGCTCGGGGCCATGTGCCTCACGGAGCCCAACGCCGGCTCAGACGTCCAGTCGCTGACCACAACGGCCGTTAAGAAGGACGACGGCTACGTTATCAACGGCGTGAAGTGTTTTATCACCAACGGCGGCATCGCCGACGTGCACGTGGTCTTCGCCACCACGGATCCGAGCCTGGGCTGGGGCGGCCTGGCGGCCTTCATTGTCCCGAAGGGGACGGCGGGCATGTCCATGGGTAAGAAGGAGCACAAGCTGGGCGTCCGCGCCTCGCACACGGCGGAGGTCGTCTTCCAGGACTGCTGGGTGCCGGCGGAGAACCGGCTCGGGGGCGAAGGGGCCATCGCCGCTCTGGGGGCCCTGCAGATGCTCGAGTACACCCGTCCCGGAGTCGGGGCCGCCGCTCTCGGTATCGCCCGGGCGGCCCTGGAGTACGCCATCGAGTACGCCAAAACCCGCGTCCAGTTCAGAAAGCCCATCATAGCTCACGAGGGCATCGGCTTTAAGCTGGCCGACATGGCCGTCGCGGTCGACGCGGCCCGCCTGCTTATCTGGCGGGCGGGCTGGATGTGCAACGCCAAGGTCCCCTTCACCCGGGGTGAGGGCAGCATGGCCAAGCTCTTCGCCGGTGACACGGCCGTCTCCGTCTGCATCGAGGCCATCCAGGTTCTCGGCGGCTACGGGTACATGAAGGAGTACCCCGTCGAGAAGTGGCTGCGCGACTCGAAGATTTATCAGATTTGGGAAGGCACGGCCGAGATCCAACGCCTGGTCATTGCCAGAAAGCTCGGCGGGAAGAGCTTCTAGGTCCGCCGGCGCGCGTGAAGATGATCGCTGAAACCGGGCCGGGCGGGGCCGAGATAGGGGTCCCGCTTGGCCCGGTCCGACTCTGGCCCAGGGTTCGCGTCGGGCTTCGGAACGAGTTCGGCGCGGTTCGCGAGCCCCGGCCAACGCCTGGAGGGCCGCCTTGCCGGAGATCCACCGTTTGACCCTACCCACACCCTTTCCCGTTGGTCAAGTCAATAGCTACGTTCTGAGACCCGATGGCCTCGGTCTCGGTTCCCTCACCCTGGTGGATCCGGGTCCGAACTACCCTCCGGCCAAGGAGGCCCTGGTTAAGGGCCTCGAGAAGCTTGGGCTCGGCCTGGACCGGTTCGAGACTCTCTTTCTGACCCACCCCCACGTGGACCACTACGGTCTGGCCGGGGAGATCGCCTCTCGCTCGGGGGCCCGCGTTGTGGCCCACGCCGATGCCGTACCCCGTTTGACGGGACGGATTTCGGAGAGCAGTCCCGGGCAGCTTCTGGTCTTTGGAAAGATCCTGGCCCGGGCCGGACTGCCGGACGAGTTTCTGGCCTCTCTTCTGCGGCAGTGGGCGGCCAGCGATAGGCTGGGGGCCGCGGTCAAGGTTGATGTCCTTCCGGCCGACGGGGACACGGTTGAGGGGGGAGGGGTGACCTGGAAGATCATTCACACCCCGGGCCACTCTCCCGGCTCGGTCTGCTTCCACGACGAGGTCGGGCAGCGCCTCATCGCCGGCGACCACCTGCTTCCCCACATTACTTCCAACGCCATCATGGAGTTCCGGGAGGTCTCGCCGGGCCCGGCGTCCGTGGACGCGGCCGAGGTCGGCCCCGTGGACGTGGCCGAGCCCGCCCCCGTGGACGTGGCCGAGCCCGCCCGCGCTCCCGTTCTGATTCGCGAGCGAAGCCTGGAAATCTATATCGAGTCTTTGCGGCGCGTTGAGGCCCTCGACGTGGGCGAGATCTTGCCCGGGCACGGGGCGCCCTTCACCGGCCACCGGGCCCTCATTGCCCGCCGGATGCGGCACTACGAAAGAAGGAAGTCGGCCATCACCGCTATTCTGGGCCGGCTCGGTCCGTCGCCGGCCTTCGGCGTGGCCCGGGCCCTCTTCCCGGACCAGGGGGAACCGACCGGGCAGTTCCTGGCTCTGTCGGAGGCCCTGGGCCACCTCGACCTCCTGGAGGCGGATGGGCGTGTCCGCCGAACCGAGACCCGGGAGGTGGACCTCTACTCACTGGTCTAGATCGAAGAAGCATTCGAACGGCCTTTTACGGAGAGGAGGTGCGACAAGATGGACCTTGGCATCAAGGATCGGGTGGCCGTTGTGACTGGCGGCGCCCGCGGGATCGGTAAGGCCATCGCTCTCGAGTTCGCGCGGGAAGGCGCCAAAGTGGGGCTTCTCGACATCTTTGACGAGGGCCTGGCCGAGACGGCGAAAGAGATCGAAACTATGGGCGGCACGGTTCTAGGCCTCCACTGCGATGTGGGCGACCCCGAGGCGGTGAAGGCGACCTTCGACAAGTTCAGCGCCGAACTTGGCCCGGTGGCGATCCTTGTCAACGGCGCGGCCGTTCTCGACAATGTCTCCAAGATCGAGATCATGGCCCAGAGCCGGTGGGAACGGGATCTTCGGGTTAATCTCACCGGCGTTTTCAACTGCGTTCGCGCGGCTCTTCCCACCATGCAGCAACTCGGTTGGGGGCGCATCGTCAGCATCTCGTCGGTGGCCGGCGTCCTGGGTGGCTTCGGCCAGGCGGGCTACTCGGCGACGAAGTCGGCTCTCCTCGGTCTGATGAAAACGGTGGCTCTCGAGCAGGGGCGGTACAACATCACGGCCAACGTAGTCTACCCCGGCATCATCGCCACCGAGATGTTCCAGTTCATGCGAGACGACATGAAGGACCGCATCCGGAAGCGTATCGTTTTCAAGCGGGAGGGCCAGCCGGAGGACGTCGCCTGGCCGGTGGTCTTCCTGTGTTCGGAGAAGGCCCGCTACATCACGGGCGTGGCCCTCGACCTGTCGGCGGGGCTCACGCTCTTCACCTTCTAGAGCTCTCTCAAGGAGGCGTGAGGATGGGCAACTACCAGTTCTTTAGCGTTAGGAACGAGGACGGCGTGGCCCTGGTTACCATGAGTCGGCCCCCGGTAAACGCTTTGAGCCAGGGGCTCCTCGACGAACTCGAGGCCATCCTGGGCGAGGTCGAGACCTCGTCCGAGACCCGGGTCATGGTCCTGACCGCGGGCGAGGAGATCAGAACCAAGACCCGTAAGATGTTCTGCGGCGGGGCCGACATCACCGAGTTTGGATCGGCCTTCAGTTCCGGCCAGACCCGCGAGTTCATCGGCCGGGGTCAGGCGCTCCTGACCCGGATCGAGAACTTTCCCAAGGTGGCCGTCATCGCCCTCAACGGTTCGGCCTACGGCGGGGGCTGCGAACTCACGATGTGCTTTCACCTCCGGGTCATGGCCGAGGACGCCGAACTCGGACAGCCGGAGATCAAGCTGGCCATCATCCCGGGCTACGGGGGGACGCAGCGCCTGCCTCGGTTCATGGGCGAGACCCCGGCCCTCTACTACATGCTCACGGGCGACCCGATCCCGGCCCAGGAGGCTGTGCGGCACGGGCTCGTGAACTTCGCCGTTCCGCTGGCCGAGGTTGTGCCCAAAGCGATGGAGATCGCCAAGCGTCTGGCCCAGGGCCCGCCGGTGGCCCAGCGGCTCATCCTTGAGGCCGTCCATGAGGGTATCGGTCGAGGCTGCACGGAGAAAGGTCTTAAGGTGGAGCTCGACAAGATGGACGCCGTCACCAAGACCGAGGACGCCATCGAAGGGGCCATGGCCTTCATGCAGAAGCGGCCGCCCCAGTTCAAGGGAAAGTAAGCCTCGCCGGCAACTGAAGGGTAAGCCTCGCCTGCAACTGAAGGGTGAGCCTCGCCTGCAACTGAAGGGTGAGCCTCGCCTGCAACTGAAGGGTGAGCCTCGCCTGCGACTGAATGGGAGAGGGGGGGCGTTTCGCCCCCCCACCCTATTCGATCTGGCCCCTCCAGGCGATCTCCCCCGATACGCCCGGCGCCCGGCTTCCCCCGCTCTGCTTTCCCGCTCTACTTTCCCGCTCTCCTCCGACCGCGCTCGGCCTTCCCCTGGCCCACGGTCGACTCGTAGGCCTGGCTGAAAAGCTCCTTGGTCTCCGAGGCCGTCATCTCGCGCCGGGCGAACCTAGCCCCGGCGTCTTGAAGACGGGCCTCGGCCTCGTGGAGGGGGCCGTCGAGTTCAGGGGCCCCGCCGATCATCCGGGCCAGGTCGGCCAACCCGGTGCCCACGGAGGCTTGGGAGCGGCCGGCGTCGCCGGCGTCGTAGGCCCCGCTGGCCAGGCGAAGAGCTCTCGCTTCGATGAGGCGGACCACCTCGGCCACGAGGGCCACGTCGACGGGCAGGGTCTCGAAGCGGGAGGCATCGACCGCCGCCAGGACGAGTTCGGCCGTGCTCTCGCGGCTCGCGCCGGAGAGGTCGTCCCAGCGGAGGGTGGCTCTCACCGGAACCAGATCCCCCCGAAAGCCGGCCGGGGTGGCCACTTCCAGGACGAGGTCCCTGGTCCCGTTGAGATCGCCTATGTCGACCGCGACTCCGCCCGGCCGTGGTTCCTGGTGATAGAGGTTGAGGTTCTCGCTGACGGCCACCATAGGCGCACAGGAAATCTCCAGCCTGACGCGGCGAGCTAGAATGGCGCCGGCGCCTCGCAGTTCGCCGAGAATGACCTCGGGTAGGTAGTAGGCGTCGGCGATGTGATGAAAGTGACCTCCGCCGCACTGGGCCAAGGTTGCCATGAGTTCGGCGCTGTAGTCGAGACCCACGCCCAGGGCCGAGACGGTGACCCCGCGACGGTGCGCGGAGAGGGCGAAGTCGGCCATTCCGCCGGGGGAGGTCACGCCGACATTGGCCAGCCCATCGCTAAGGAGAATGATCTTGCAGTAGTGGGTTCCGGGCAGCGAGGGCGGGAATTGCTTCTCCGCCACGACCAGGCCCTCGTGAAGGTTTGTCGAGTCCTCGGGCTGGAAGCAGGCGACGGCCTCGTGAAGGAGGCTCCGGTTCCAGGTGTCGATGAGGGTCAGGGGGGCCTCCAGCCGGCCGCTGTTGCTGAAGCTGACCAGGGCCATGGAGTCTCCGGTCTTTGCGGCGTCGATCAGGCCGTGGGCCGCGGCCTTGACGTAGTCCATCTTGGTCCGTCCGTAGACGGGGAGGTAGTCGGTCCGGGAGGCGACAGGGCGGTAGCCGCGCTCCGGGCTCCAGATGCGGTCGTGCCCGCCGGCGGGGCCGCCCATGCTGCCGCTACGGTCGAAGACCAGAGCCAGAGCCACCGGACGGCGGGGGAGATCGCGTCCGCCGCCGCGAGTGGCCGCGGCCCGCGGATCGACGATCACCTGAACGTAGACCGAACCACCCTCGCGGGCGATACCTTGGCGAGTGCTCCTCAGTTCCGGTCTCATGCTCCGGTCCCCCCGGATTTACCCTCCGGGGGCGTTTGGCCCGAGGGCTTGGCACCCGTCGGGGGCGTGTCGCCCGAGGGCTTGGCGCCCTCGGCGTGGTCGAGAGCTAGAGCGAGAAGCTTGGACACAAGCTCCTTCGGCGCATTCGGACCCAGGTGCAGGGTGACGCCGGGCGCGAGGTTGATGGTCACGGCCCGCGAAGCCTGAGCGGTGAGTGAGCCGGCGGGGGACGTGTCTGCCGCCGACGCGTCCGGGGCGGGCGATCGGCTCGGCGACGGCGGGTCGTAGAGCATGTTCTCGGCCACGTAGTAGTGACCGCCGCGGGACGGAAGCCTGATCACCGGGCGGACCGACATGAGTTCCCGGGCCGTGGGTCCGACGGATCGAGCCAGCCCGGCCAGATCCTCCTCGGACAGGCCGCCCAACATCAGGGCTATCTCGGCCAGGGTCGGGCGGTCCGGCGCCCGCTGCAGGGCCAGAACGGCCGCGAGTTCCAGGAAGTGACGTTCACTGAAGCGCGGCTGGCTTCCGGCGGCCGCGAGCGGCGACAGGACGCCGATCTGGCGGTAGAAGTAGATCGTCCTCGGACTGAGGTCGGCGCCCAGTTCAAGCCGGGCCTTCTCGGCCAGTTCCTCGGCCGTGTAGGAGACCATAATCCATTCCTCCCTATGTGCCAGCCTACTGTTAGCAGTCCACAGTCATCATAGCCGCTCTCGAAGTCGGAGTCAAGAAGTGTGTTGGACCGGCAGGGACCGGTATGTTCCCCCAGAACCTCCCAGCCATTCCGCCGGGCTGCGGCGCCACCCGCGCCTCTCAGGCAGACCGAAGGAGGAGGAAAGAGGAGGGTAAAGCCAGTGGAGAAGAGGCCAAGCGAGAAACCCATGGTGGCCGGCAAACAGGGCAGCGTAACCGGCTATCGTCCCAGGATCGTGATCAAGTTTAAGGACTATGTCGAGCTTCCCTACCGGGATGGCGTCGAGACCATGTTTGAGAAGCTGAAGGTCGGACCCTGGGAGAACCTGTCCAAGCAGTTCCCGGGGCTCACCGTTCGCCGTCTCTGGAATGCCGTGCCCCCGGAGAAGATCGAGGAACTTGTCGCCAAAGCCAGGGAGGTCGACCAAACCTACCGCCCGCCGAACCTTCTGACCTACTTTGTCGTCGACTGCCCTCCCAACGTCGAACCGGAGACTCTGGCCAAGGCCTTCCGCGAGTGGCCAAACGTCGAGAAGGCCTACTTTGACCCCCCCGGACAGGATCCGCTTCCGGTCAACGACGCCGATGACCCGCTCTGCCCCTCTCAACTCTACCTCGACCCGGCGCCGGACGGGATCGACGCCCACTACGCTTGGGGCTTCGCGGGCGGAGACGGCCAGGGTCAGCACTTCATCGATCTGGAGCAGGGCTGGACCCTTGACCACGAGGACCTGACCGCCCACGGGGCGACCCTACTCTTCGGGACTCTGATGGACGGCTCTCGTTACCACGGGACGGCTGTCCTCGGCGAGATCTGCGCCGGCGACAACACGGTCGGTTGCGTGGGTATCGTGCCGAACCTGGCCTCGGTCAACGTTGTCTCCCATTCCGGCGACACCAACAACGTCCCCAACGCCATCCTGGCGGCCATGATCCACCTGTCCTACGGGGACACGGTGCTCCTGGAGGTCCAATTGCCCGCCGCGCCGGGCCCCCTGCCCATCGAGACCGTCGACGCGACCTTCGAGGCCATTCGCCTGGCCACCGCCCTAGGCCTCGTGGTCATCGAAGCCGCCGGCAACGGCTCGGTTGATCTCGACGCCTGGACCGACGCCTCGGGCTTCCACAGCCTCCAGCGGGGCGATCCGCACTTTCGCGATTCGGGGGCTCTCATGGTCGGCTCGTGCACGGCGGCCGTGCCGCACGCCCGCTGGGTGAGTTCCAACTACGGCAGCCGCATCGACTGCTACGCCTGGGGTGAGCAGATCGACACGACGTCCTCGAACGCCGCCGGTTCGACTACCCTTTACACGACGAGTTTCGGCGGCACGTCCGGGGCCTCTCCGATCGTCACTGGGGCCGCTCTGGCCGTGCAGGGCATCGCCGAGATCAACCTGCTTCACCGTTTCGGTCCCTGGCAGCTCCGGGCCCTCCTCTCCGACCCAGCCAACGGGACGGCCTCGGCCAATCCGGCCGTTGACCGCATCGGGGTCATGCCCGACCTCCTCAAGATCATCCAGTCCGACGCCATCGGCCTGGCCCCCGACCTCTACATCCGCGACCACGTTGGCGACACGGGGGATCTCCACAGCGGGTCGATCTCCTCCAGCCCGGACATCATCCTCCTCTCCGCTACCGTCCCGGACCCGCAGGCGGCTTTCGGGGAAGGAAGCGGAACGGAAAACAGCGACACCCTTGGTTCGTCGGCGCCCGCTACCGGGCCGGCCTACATCTATGCCCGCATCCGCAACCGGGGTGGCACGGCGGCGGACGAGGTGAAAGCTACCATTTACTGGGCGCCCGTGGCCACGCTGGTAACGCCGGACCTCTGGAATCTCATCGGGGAGGCGTCCTTTCCGACCGTGCCGGTCGCCAACGTTCTCACTGTCTCGGATGCCCTCCCCTGGCCGACCCTGCCGGGGGCCGGGCACTACTGTTTTGTCGGTCTGTGCGGAAACCCGCAAGACCCGGCCCCTCTCCCGGCCGACTTTCCCGACTGGGATCACTTCTACGACTACATCCGCAATAACAACAACGTAACCTGGCGAAACTTCAACATCACCGGACCGGACCCGGATGCTTCGGCCGACCCGAAGGACTTTGTCGCTCTGCCGTTCCTGCTCGTCGGCGCCTTCGACCGGGTCCGGGAAATGCGGTTCGAAGTTACGGCCCGCCTGCCCAAGGGATCGCGTCTCTTCCTGGAGACTCCCCTTCACCTGCGCGGGCTCATCTCGCGACAGTACCGCCCGGAGGTTGTGTCCAAGCGAAACCTGATCCGGCTGCCCCTGAACCCGCAGGGGCGGACCTCCATCGGCCCCTTGCCCCTCAAAGCGAAACTTCGGGCCCCCTGCCGGTTGCTGGTCCAGATTCCCGAGGCGGCGCGCAAGAGTGCCTACGAGATCTTCGCCCGCCAGATCTACAGGGACCAGGAAGTCGGCCGGGTGACCTGGCGCCTCGCCCGGCAAGAGCGGTAGCCGCCGCCGGCGGCGGCGGGGGCGCGCTCTGCGCGCCCCCGCCCGGTCCGGGGGGCGTGGCCGCCCCCCGGCGCCGCCCAAGACCGGCGGCTCGAACGCCCGGCGGCGGTCGGCACGACCGCCGCCGGGCAGGTCTCGCCGCCAAGCCCGGTGAAAGCTAACCCCCTGAGGTCAGGCGGAAATCCGGAGGGGGTCTTCTCTTGCGGTTTCGGATGCGGGCGGCCATGACCGTCGAGGAGTTTCAGGACGCGCTCGGGGAGATGCTCGACGAACTTCCGACTCCGCTTCTTGAGGACCTTAACGGGGGCATCATCGCCGAACCGTCGGCCAAGCAGTCGGAGGAAAGCCCGGGACTCCTCATCCTCGGGCAGTACCACCAGGACCATTACCTCGGACGGTTCATCGTTCTCTACTATGGCTCCTTTGCCTATCTCTACGGGATCGACCGGAACCGGTGGCTTCGCGAGATGCGGAAGACCCTTCGCCACGAGATCCGGCATCACGTCGAGGAACGCGCGGGGCTTCGCGACCTGGCGCGGGAGGACCAGGTTCTCCTGCGCAAGTTCCTGGAGGACAGCGGAGAACAGTGAGGCCGGCCATCTCCAAGACAGGCGTCTGACCCGGTAGGCGGAGGGATAGTCTCCCGGGCCGTGGAATACGCTTCACCCAATCCGGTTCAAGCAGGGCTTTCCCTTGAATGACCCCGGTGGGGTAGCCGACCGGGTGGAGCGGGGGGCGGGGAATGCCGGGTCAGGAAGTGGCGTCAGGCTTACCTCGGCCCATCGGCGGGCGCAAGATCCGCGTGGGCGTGATCTTCGGCGGACGGTCGGGCGAGCACGAAGTCTCCCTCATGTCCGCCGCGTCGGTGCTGTCGAACCTCGATCCAGAGCGCTACGAGGTAGTACCCATCGGCATCACCAAGGAGGGGCGGTGGGTGGTCGCCGGCGACCCCATGCGGGCCCTTACGGAGGGTCTGTCCGCGGGCGGGCCGTTTCGCCGGGTGGCCCTTCTCGGCGACCCGGTCGTCGACCGCAAGCTGGTCGATTTCCCCGAGCCGGTGGCCGTGACTCGATCGACGCTCCCTCCCGCCACGCCGTTGCCTCCTCTGGACGTGGTCTTCCCCGTTCTGCACGGACCCTACGGCGAGGACGGCACGATCCAGGGCCTTCTTGAGTTGGCCGGTCTGCCCTACGTTGGAGCGGGGGTCCTCGCCTCCGCCGCCGGCATGGACAAGGCTGTGATGAAGGACCTCTTCGTCCGCCATGGTTTGCCGGTCCTCGACTACGTTGTCATCAAGCGCAAGGACTGGCGCGACCGGCCCCAAGCCTGTGTCGACCGGATCATGGCCGACCTCCGTTTTCCGGTCTTCGTCAAGCCCTGCAACCTCGGGTCGAGCCTGGGCATCACCAAGGTTCACCTTCCGAGTGACCTCGCTTCGGCCGTGGACGATGCCGCCACCTACGATCGCAAGATCATCGTCGAGAACGGCCTCGACCCGGCGCGGGAGATCGAGTGCAGCGTTCTCGGCAATGACGACCCCGAGGTCTCGGTTTGCGGCGAGATCGTCCCGTCGCGCGATTTCTACGACTACAACGCCAAGTACATCGACGGCACGTCGGGTCTGATTATCCCGGCCAACCTGCCCGCCGGGGTCAGCGACCGGATCCGCGCCATCGCCGTGATGGCTTTCAGGGCCATCGACGCCTGCGGCATGGCCCGCGCCGATTTCCTGGTCAGCCGCGACGCGGCCGAGATCTACTTGAGCGAGCTAAACACCATTCCAGGCTTCACGAAGATCAGCATGTATCCGAAGCTCTGGGAGTTTTCCGGGCTGCCCTATCCCCGTCTTCTCGACCGCCTGATTGAACTGGCCTTCGAGCGGCGCGAGGATCTGGCCCAGAACCAGACGACGTACCTGCCTCGCGAGTAGCAAGGCCGGCAAGGAGGCACTGCTCCATGACTAGGGAAGCCCAGGGCCCCGTCTCCGCGGGCCACGCCTCCGGCGTTGCCCATTCGAATCCAGACGGCCTGATCATCTACGGGGGTCCGATCCGCACCATGACCCGTGGCCGGCCGACCGTGGAGGCCGTCGGCGTCCGTGGCCATCGTATCGTCGCCGTGGGTTCCCGCGTCGAGGTGGAGCGGGTTCTGACCGACGGGAACGGCCATCGACCGCGCCCGGTCGACCTTGAGGGGTCGCTGCTGCTGCCCGGGTTCGTCGACTCCCACACCCACCTCGGAGGCTTTGGCGCTCTCCTGGGTGTGGTCGACCTTGACGGCGTGACCCCTCTCGAAGAGGCCCTGCGCCGGGTGGCCCTTTTCGCCGGATCCGTGCCGCCGGGGAAGTGGGTCCTGGGCGGCCGCTGGAACAAGAACCTCTGGGGTGAGCGCTTTCCCAGCCGAGAGGATCTCGATCGGGTCGTCCCCGACCGTCCGGTGGCCCTCTACTCCAAGGACGGTCACTGCTGGTGGTGTAACAGCGAGGCCTTGCGCCGGGCCGGCCTGACCGCCGAGACCCCGGATCCTCCGGGAGGAGAGATAGAACGCGGCCCAGATGGCCGGCCGACCGGCATCCTCAAAGAGAACGCGGGCATGTCCATGTGGGCGGCGATCGATCAACCCGATTTGAGCCAATACGCGGCCGGCGTGGCCAGGGCTGTCGCCAGGGTCAACGAACTGGGCTTGGTCGGTATCTGCAACATGGAGGGGCGGGACACCCTCAAGGCTCTCCAGAGCCTTGAGCGTTCCGGAAACCTCACCCTTAGGGTCTGGACCTACCTCCCTGAAGAGCAGGTGGGCAGTCTCTCGGCCACCGGTGTGGAGAGCGGTTTCGGGAGCTCTCTCCTCAAGATCGCCGGGGTCAAAGCCTTTCTCGACGGCGCCCTCGGCAGCCAGACCGCGGACATGCTGGCCCCCTTCGAGGGCAGCGGGAGCCGGGGTATCGAGACCATGACGGCCGGGGCTTTCGCCGATCTGGTCGGGCGGGCATCAGCTGAGGGACTGGCCGTGGCCGTCCACGCCATCGGCGACCGGGCCTGCCGTAAGGCCCTAGACGCCTTCGAGGTTCATCGAGAGGTTTGGCGGGCCGCCGGCCTGCGACATCGCCTAGAACACCTGCAGCTACTCGACCCGGCCGACCTTCATCGCGCCGGACAACTCGGCCTGGTGGCCTCGATGCAGCCGATCCACGCTCCCTCCGATCGCGACATCGCCGAGCGGTACTGGGGACCGGCCCGCTCCGCTCTCGGCTACGCCTGGCGAGCGGTGGCCGGCGCCGGGGCCGTCCTGGCCTTTGGCTCGGACGTCCCCGTGGAAACCTGCGACCCCCTGCGGGGCCTCTACGCCGCCGTCACCCGCCGCCACCCGGAGAATCCGGATCGCGAACCGTGGCATTTTGAGCAGGCTGTCACCCCGCTCCAGGCCGTGCGAGCCTACACCGTGGGGGCCGCCTGGTCCGTGGGTGAGGAAAACGAGCGGGGAACCATCGAACCAGGAAAGCTGGCCGATTTTGTCGTCCTGTCCGAGGACATCCTGGCCATTGCCGAACCCCCGGGTTCCCCGCCGGACGCCGTTTCGGCGGAGGTCGCCGACCGGTTCGGGGTCGTCGTCGCGAAGACCAGGGTCCGGGCGACAATCGTGGGTGGAAGGTTCGTCTACTCTCGCGGCTAACAGGAGCTTGGTCCTTTGATGCAGAATGTAAGCGATCAAAGCGAACCAAAAGATCGAGCGATTGAAAATCGGCTGAAGCGGAGGTGAACCAGGTAGTGGAGGACTGCATCTTCTGCAAGATCGCCCAAGGGGCCCTGCCAACCAAGATTGTTTATCAGGACGATGAGTTCGTGGCCTTTAGCGACATCAACCCCCAGGCCCCGGTTCACCTGCTCGTCATACCCAAAGCGCACTACGCCGACGTTACCGAGGCCGTCAAGGTTGAGCCCGGCCTCATTTCCCGGCTGTTTTCCGTCATCGTGCGACTCGCGGCGGACGTGGATCTCGTGCCTGAAGGTTTCCGGATCGTCTGCAACACGGGCTCAAATGGTGGTCAAACGGTAAAGCATTTGCACTTTCATGTTCTCGGAGGCCGTTTCATGGGTTGGCCTCCGGGCTAGGTATGTGGTAGTCTAACAGATGGTACACACCCCTGATACCCGCGAAGGCGTCCTTGCCGAGGTACCGGGTCTTGTGCGGGTACGAGGGGAGGGAAGTTTCGATGGCTGACGTAAGGGTCGGCAAAGACGAAAGCCTCGACAACGCTCTCCGGCGTTTTAAGAGAATGTGCCAGCGCTCCGGCGTGATGCAGGAGATGAGGAAGCGCGAGGCTTATCTCAAGCCCAGCATCAAGAGAAAGAAAAAGTCGGAGGCGGCGCGGAAGCGGCTGCACAAGCACTGAGCCGCGTGTCTTCGGCTTACTTAGATTAGTCGCGTTGGTCCAGGACCGGCTTCGAAGCCGGTCCTGGTTTCGCGTTTAAGGGGGTGGCCTGGCTGGCGGGCGGTCTTGGCGAAAGACTCATCGAAGACATGAAGTCGGCTATGAAGGCCGGGGAGCAAGGGAAGATGGCCCTGTCCGTAATCCGGCTCGTCCGCGCGTCCTTGCAGAATGCGGCCATTGAGAAGCGTCACGACCTCTCCGACGAGGAAGCCCTGGAGGTCATCGCGCGCGAGGTGAAGCAGAGGCGCGAGGCGGCTGAGGAGTACGGGCGGCTGGGCCGGCCCGAGGTCGTCGAGAAGTTCCGGGCCGAGATCGCCTTCCTGGAGGGCTACCTCCCGCGGCAGTTGTCCGAAGAGGAACTCCGGTCGATTGTCGCCGAGGCCATCGCGGCCACCGGGGCCGCGTCAAAGCGCGACCTGGGCAAGGTCATGGGCCTGGTCATGCCCAGAACGAGGGGCCGGGCCGATGGTAAGAAAGTGAGCGAGTTAGCCGGTTTCATGCTGGGCGAAGGCTAGGCCGGCCACCGCTCGGCGGGGGCGGGGTTCGACCCGCGACGGGGTCTTTGCCAGCCCCAGGGGCTCATAGGATGGATGGATCGGACATCCTGCGAGGCTTCCCCGGGGGGCGGGCTCGTGACGCGCGGACGGCACGGCCGCTGGCGTAGGATCAAGACCAAGGAGGAACGGCGGCGAGAGCGGGCCGAACGGCGGCAGTTCCTTCTACGGCGACGTGAGCGCTTCGGACGCGGCGTCGCCAATCTATTTGAGATCCCCGAGGACATCATCCTCAACGTTACTCGCCTCACCATCGTCGGCAATCTCCAAATGATCATTGAAAACCATCGGGGGCTCATCGAGTATTCGCCCGAACTTATCCGGGTCGGCGCGGGTAATGGTCAGATCGTCGTCGCCGGCGAAGAACTGGCCGTGGGTTCGGTTCTAACCGAGGATCTTTCGATCATGGGTCGCTTCACCCGCATTTCCTTTGAGGAGATGGTGGAGGAAGGGCTCGACGGCGAGGGTGACGCCGGTGGCGGAAGACGACCCGGCTCGTGAGACTCGACGATTTTTGGGCCTGGGCCGCCGGTTATGTCCGCGTCCGAGTCACCGGACCGGCCAAGGAGCGATTTGTCAACCTAGCCGCCGCCAGAGGCCACCGTATCTGGCGGGCTCGCCGCACCTCCCGTGGTCTGGAGATCAACACTACCGTGGGTTCCTTCCGTCGCTTGCGGCCCATTGCCCGGCGGACACGTTCACGCGTGAGGCTCCTGGAGCGTCATGGTCTTCCGTTCCACGTGGGCCGCCTCAGGCAACGCCCTCTTCTCGTCGCGGGCGCGGTCGTCTCGCTCATGACCATGTACTTGCTGTCTTCAATGGTCTGGTTCGTTCGGATAGAAGGAACCGAGCAACTTGACGCGGATCTGCTCCGGGAAGTGCTGGGCAACCTCGGACTGGCGTCGGGAACCCTCAAGTGGACCCTCGACTGCCGCGCCCTGGAGCGGAACCTTCTCCTGGCCGTCAACGGAGTCTCCTGGGCGGCCGTCGAAGTGCGCGGCGTTGTGGCCGTCGTCAAGGTTGTTGAGAAGACCCCCCTTGAACGCCCCGAAGTCCTGGCGCCTCCAGCCGACGTTGTCGCCGGCAAGGGAGGGGTGATCACGGCCATCATTGTCCTGGCCGGCCGGGCGGTCGTGAAGGAAGGAGACACGGTTCGCCAGGGCGACGTGCTCATTCTCGGACGTCAGCCGCTTTCGGGTTACGAACCCCCGCCACGCAAGCCGGGCGATCCGCCGCCACCGCCACCGCCCGAAACCGAGGTCGTGGCTCGCGGGATTGTCCGCGCCCGCGTCTGGTACGAGGCCTACGCCGAGGCCAGGCTGCACTCGCTGAGTCACCAGCCGACCGGACGGGTCTGGCGCCAAGTCTCGGTTCACCTTCGTGGCCTGGGCGAATTCCCGCTCCTGGGTTGGTGGGATGCGCCCGAGGGTCTTTACGAGCGGCACGAGAAGCGCTACACGTTCCCCTTCGACCTAGGCGGGGCGTCTGTCGAGATCACCGCGACCACCTACGTCGAGGTTTCCGACCTGAGACGGGATTTCTCGCCGGCCGAAGCCGAGCGGGTGGCCTTCGAGGCGGCGGCCGCCTCTCTGGCAAGACAGGTGCCTCAAGACGCCGCAGCCGGGTTCTACCATTATGAGGTGCTGAGGAAAGATGATATATTTGTAGGCGTTCTCGCCACAGCCGAAACCATTGAAGACATTGCCCGGACCAGACAGAGCGTGGCAGAGCCGGGTCGATAGGGAGACAGGCGAGGGCCTCTCATCGGGGGGAAGCGTCTCGTGGCTCAAAGTGAGACGGCCGAGGCCAGAGTCCGCATCGCGGATAATGCCGAGGCCATGAACCTGTTTGGAAAGTACGACCAGAACCTCAAGCTAATCGAAGAGAGTTTCGACGTCCGCATCGTCAGCCGAGGCGAGGAGATCGCTGTCCAGGGTCCGGCGGGTGAGGTGGCCAAGGTCGAGTCCCTCTTCATCAATATCCTTGATGTCCTTCGAGCGGGCAACTACCTGTCGGCCCAGGACCTCAAATACGCCATCAAGCTCGCCCGTGAAGGCACCCGTCCCAACCTGAAAGAGATCTTCACCGACCTCATTCTCATCACCCACCGGGGTAAGCAAATCCGACCCAAGACCCACGGGCAGCAGGAGTACGTAAAGGCCATCCGCGAGGGTAGTCTCGTTTTCGGCATCGGCCCCGCCGGCACGGGCAAGACCTACCTGGCCGTGGCCCTGGCTGTGGCCGCCTACAAGAACCGCGAGTTCAGCCGGATCATCCTCACCCGTCCCGCGGTCGAGGCCGGGGAGCGTCTCGGCTTTCTCCCGGGTGACCTCGAGCAGAAGGTTCATCCCTACCTCCGGCCCATCTACGACGCCCTCTTCGATACCCTGGGCGTGGAAGCCTACCAGAAGCTCGTCGAGCGCGGCGTGATCGAGATTGCCCCGCTGGCCTACATGCGCGGCCGGACTCTCGACGATTCTTTCGTGATCCTGGACGAGGCCCAGAACACCACCCCGGAGCAGATGAAGATGTTTCTGACCAGGCTTGGTCTGGGCAGTAAGGCCGTGATTACCGGGGACATCACCCAGGTTGACCTCCCGCCCGAAAAGTGCTCAGGCCTGGAGCAGGTGCGGGTCGTCCTCAAGGGTGTGCGGGGCCTCTCCTTTGTCTACTTGACCGAGCGCGACGTCGTTCGCCACGAGCTTGTCCAGCGGATTATCAGGGCCTACGAGCGTTTCGAGGACCGGCACGGCACGGGTAGGTCCCCGGTGAAAGGCGGGCGTCCAGACAATGGCCACAACGCCGCGGATCGGCGGTAGCTGGGTCAAATCGGTCCGCGATTTCACCTGGACCCACTTCCCCAGGGACCCTCGCTTGACCAAAGTCCTGTGGGCACTGGCCGTCTTTATCTTTGGCATCGTCTTACTGACGGCCTCTCTGACCCCGGGCCGTTACGAACTCAAGGCCGGCCAACCTTCGCCCGAGGAAATCCTGGCCACGCGGACCATTGTCGACCGGGTGGCGACCGAGAGGGGCCGTCAGGTCGCGGCCGCCCAGGTTCCCGACCAGTACGGCATCGATCCCCGGCTTACGTCGGACGCGGAGGCCACCGTGGCCGCCGTATTCGCCGCGATCCGCGAGGCCAACTCGGCGACCACCGCCTACGACGTCCGGGCCTCCGGCCTGGCCGAGTACTGCTCGGTCTACGGCCTCACTCTGAGCGACGCGGCCATCTCGGCCGCCCTCTCGTCATCGGCGGCGGCGATCGACTCGCTGGAAAGCCAGGCGCGGACGGTCGTGGAGATCGTCATGCAGAGCGGCGTGAAGAGCGAGTACCTCTCGGCCGCCAGAACCCAGGCGGCCACCAAGATCGTCGACTTTGACCTGCCGGCCGCCGAGACGCATCTCCTGCGCTCTATCGCCGACGTGGTCATTGTTCCGAACATGGAGTTCGACGCCGCGGCGACTCAGGCCAGGCGGGAAGCGGCCATGGCCGTCGTGCCGGCGGTGGAGATCCTCAAGGGGCAAATCATCCTGAGAACCGGCGACGTAGCCACCGCCGACCATCTCTCCATCCTCCAGGACCTGGGCCTCCTCCGGAACCGTCCGGCCTGGGACGCGCTCCTCGGCCTCTGCCTGATCATGATCCTGCTCGAAGCCGCCGTGGGTCTCTACCTCTACCTTTTTGACCAGACGGTTCTGCGCAGCGGCCGGCGGCTGTCCCTGCTGTGTTTGCTCGTTCTCCTCACCTTGGGCCTGGCCGCGGCCGGCCGGTCTTTCTCCGGGTACTTCATCCCGGTGGCGGCCGGCACCATGCTCATGGCCATCCTGCTCGACATCCGCCTGGCCACCTTCATGTGCTTCATCATCGGGCCGTTCGTGGGGTTGATGGTCGGCAACGATCTGCGGTTTGCCCTGGTGGCCATGGCCGGCGGGCTGGCCGGGGTCTTCGCGGTGAGCCGGCTTGGCCAGCGCAAGGATCTGATGCGGGCGGGGCTCATTGTGGCCCTGGTCAACGCGGTGACCATCGTCGCTGTCAACAGCCTCGGCGGACGCGGGCTATTCGATTTGGTGGGGATGAAGGACGCCCTGTGGGGCGGTGGGAACGGTCTGGCTTGCGCGATCCTGACCATCGGCTCGTTGCCTTTCTTTGAGGACCTTTTCGGTGTTCTAACCAGCGTGAAACTTCTGGAGCTGGCCGACCCCAATCAGCCTCTCCTTCGACGCTTGCTCATGGAGGCGCCGGGAACGTACCATCATTCGATCATCGTCGGCAATCTGGCCGAGGCCGCGACGGCCGAGGTCGGCGGCAATACCGCCCTCGTTCGCGTCGGCGCCTACTACCACGACATCGGCAAGGCCCGGCGGCCGTATTTCTTCGTCGACAACCAGTTCGGCGGAGACAACCCGCACGACAAGATCGCCCCCAGCCTGAGCGCGCTGATCATCACCTCCCACGTGCGCGACGGGGTGGCCATGGCCGAGGAAGCCGGCGTGCCCCAGGAGGTCGTCGACCTCATCACCCAGCACCACGGGAACACCCTCGTCTCCTACTTCTACTCCCGGGCCACGGAAGCCGGCGACGGCGAGAGCGTGGCTGAAGACGACTTCCGCTACGACGGCCCGCGGCCCCAGACCAGGGAGGCGGCCATTTTGATGCTCGCCGACGCTTGCGAGGCGGCGGTGCGCTCTCTGGTCAAGGCCTCGCCCGGCCGCATCGAGGGTCTTGTGCGCAAGCTCATCAAAGATCGTCTCGACGACGGCCAGTTGGAGGACAGTCCTCTGACCCTGCAAAACTTGAACCGGATTGCCACAGTGTTCTCTCGTGTGCTGTCGGGAACGTTCCACCGCCGGATCGAATACCCCGAATGGGCCCTCCGCGATCTGCGCGGGCCGCGGCCCAGAAACGGAAAGGCTCAGAACGGCAGAAACGGCGCGGGGGGCAAGGCCGCGAGCGGGAAGAACGGAGAGCGGAGAGTTGTCTAGGATCGAGGTCATCTTGAGCGAGACGGCCTCGGCCGACCTCCTCCCGGCCGAGACGCGGCGCCTGTGCGAGTCGGCCGTTCGGGAGACCCTCCTCCTGGAAGCGAGGAGACTGGGCGAGTTGCCGGCGGCTTCGGCGCGCGGCGGCGAGCCGGAGGCTATCGAAGTCAGCTTGACCTTGATGGACAACGCCGGCATCCGGGAACTGAACCGGCGCTATCTCGAACGTGACTCGGCTACAGACGTCCTCGCTTTCTCCATGGGCGGAGAAGACCCGGGCGAGGCCGAGCCTTTTCTCCTGGGTGATGTCGTGGTCTCCGTGGAGACTATCCGGACCCAGGCCACCGAGTGGGAACGTCCCTTCGAGGAGGAACTGGCGAGGGTTGTCTCCCACGGCGTCCTGCACCTGCTTGGCTACACCGATGAGAGCGGCGAGGCCGCGGCTGCGATGCACACCAAGGAAGACGCCGTCCTCACCGTCCTGGGCTTTAGGCCCCGGCTTCCCTGATGGGCGATCAGAGCCCCCTCTCCATTGGCCGTCTGGTGATGAGTTTCAGCAAGGCCTTTACCGGCATCGGACTCCTCCTGCGCGAACCCAACGCCCGCATCCACGTGGCGGCGACTCTCACCGTGATCGGAGCCGGTCGCCTGCTCGGCCTCTCCACCGTGGAATGGGCGATCATCGTTCTGACCATCGGGCTGGTCCTAGCCCTGGAGACCCTGAACACGGCTCTTGAGGTCTACGTCGACCTCGCCGCGCCCGGCCGGCACGAGGTGGCCGGACGGGCCAAGGACGCCGCCGCCGGCGCCGTGCTCATCGCCTCAATAGCCACCGTTATCGTGGCCGGTTTTATCTTTGGTCCCCGGCTCGGGGAACTCCGGTCAGGCTTCGGTCTGGCCTGGGCGGCCGCCCCCGCCGGTGTGAGCGTCTATCTGGCCGTGACCCTGGCCTTCCTTCTTGGCGGGGTCGTCTGGCGCGGGAAGTGGCCCAAATGAGCGAGGTAACCCAGGTGAGGAAGAGTCTTGGCGCCGATGTTGTGGTCATTGGTTCGGGTGGGGCCGGCCTCTGCGCGGCGGCGGCCGCCCGGCGGGCCGGGGCGAAGGTCCTCCTCCTGACCAAGGGCAAGGCCGGGGTGGCCAACTGCACGGCCTGGGCGGGGGGCGGCTTTACGGTTTCCCCCCCGGCGGAAGCCGTTTCGGGGCTCCTCACGCCCGAGGAGCACTTCCGGTTGAGTCTAGACACCGGACGGGGGCTCAATAACCGCGAACTCCTGGGCGAGCTATGCCATCGGGGAACCCAGTCCCTTCAGGAGCTGGAGCGGGACTTCGGCGTCCGCCTTGACTGGGGCGAGCGCGGCTGTTCGGTGCGCCGCTTCGGCCGTGAACCCCTCCTGGGTGGGATCGGCCTTACGGCCCCTCTCCTGGCTCATCTTGAGCGGGTGGGGGTCGAGATCATCGAGGGCGCGGTGGCCCGGGAGATCATCCGTGACCCCCGGGGCGAGGTTCGCGGGGTCACAGCCGTAGCCGTCGACGAGAGCCTCTTTGGGACCGGGACGCCGGCCGAGGAGGGCCAGACCGCGGTCATGACCGTTGACGCCGGGGCCGTCGTGGTGGCGACGGGCGGCGGTGGGGCCATCTATGGACGCACGGACAATCCACCGCGTATGACCGGTGACGGCTACCGCATTCTGGCCGGCGCCGGCGCGATCCTCGAGGACATGGAGTTCGTCCAGTTCTACCCTCTGGGCGTGGCCGAGCCGGGCCTTCCTTCCCGTCTCCTCGACGCCGGCCTCCTGGGGATCGTGCCCCTGACCGACGAGGCGGGCCAGGATCCCCTAGCCGGCAAGTTCAGAGAGTGGGGAATAGACTCGGGCGAGGAGGCTAACCTCTACGCCCGGGACCTGATCGCCGTGACCCTCGCCCGGCACATCGCCGCCGGGCACCGCCTCTACCTCCACACCGAGGAGATGCCCGCCGCGGATGTCCCTCGGGAGCACCGGGAGATTTACCTGGAGGTCGTCCGGGGGTCTCTTCCGCCGAGCTTCGACCCGTTCGCCCGTCCGGTGCGCGTGGCGCCGACCCAGCACTATTTCTGCGGTGGCGCGGTCATCACCAAGGCGGGCGAGGTCCTGGGGCGAGATCGCCGGCCCATCCCCGGTCTCTTTGCCTGCGGTGAGGTTACCTCCGGTGTGGATGGCGCGAATAGGGTCGGTGGAAACGCGCTCACCAACATCGTTGTCTTTGGACTGGCGGCCGGACGCCGGGCGGCTGAACATGCCGGCGAAAGGCGCGTGGCCGGAGAGGCGGCCTCCGCCTCGGCCCGCCTATCATTTACATTTAGTTCAGAGGGACCGAGCCCCGCCTCGCTGAGAAGCGAGCTGCACACCTTGTGCGACGAGGGCTTGGGACCGGTCCGGAGCGCGAAGAAGCTTGAGGAGACTCTGGCTGGATTAGCCGACCTGGAGCGGCGCGCCGCGACGGCGCGAGTGCGGTCACGCTCCGACCTGCTCTTGGCCCTGGAGCTTGACTCGGCCGTGGCCACGGCTACCTATGTGGCCCGGAGCGCCCTGACGCGGACCGAAAGCCGAGGCGCCCACTTCCGTGACGACTATCCCGGTGCCGACGAGTCCTGGTCGCAGCGGCACGTTAGCCCGGACTTCTAGCCCGAGCGGTGGCCGGGCGGTCGTAGGGCTGGCCCAAGCGGTGGCCGGGCGGTCGTAGGGCTGGCCCGAGCGGTGGCCGGGCGGTCGTAGGGCTGGCCCGAGCGGTGGCCGGGCACAATGGTGACTGAGCCGGGAGAACCTCGGAAGCCTGGTCGCCAACCCGGCAGGGCTCCTGGAGACCTTCGAGAACAATCTACCTGCTAGGCTGGTCCCTGGTCTCGCTCATGCCGGCTCTCGGCCGCGGCCCGGAGCCGCCCGGAAGGGCGCGGAACTCCATGAAACGGATACGAACCTACGTCATCGCCGGCCTCATTGTCCTTGTGCCGATCATCATCACCTGGAAACTCCTTGTCTGGCTGTTTAGCATTGTGGACGGCATTCTCAGCGGGTTCGTGCCTCACGTCTTCGGCCGGGCTATCCCCGGAGTGGGCCTGGTCGCGACGGTTATCCTCGTTCTTCTGGTCGGTGTCCTGGCCGCCAACATTTTTGGGCGCCGGATGATCCACTACGGCGAGTCCTTGATCCGGCGGACGCCCATCGTGCGCAGCGTCTACGTGACGATGAAGCAGATCACCGACGCCTTCGTCCGGCAGGAACAGGCGGCCTTCAGCCGGGTTTGCCTGGTGGAGTATCCCCGGAAGGGGATTTTCTCACCGGGCTTCGTCACCTCGCCGGCCCTGCCCGAATTTGAGGACAAGACCAAGACCAGACTCATCGGCGTTTTCGTCCCCACCACGCCCAACCCGACCTCGGGCTTCCTCCTCTACGTGCCCGCCGAGGACGTTATCTACCTCGACCTTCCGGTGGAGGACGGGCTCAAGCTGGTGATTTCCGGCGGCGTGATCACGCCTCCCGCGGCGCGGCGTCCGGAACTCGCGGGCGAGGGCGCGGAGAACCCCGGACACGGAGGGGAACGGCCGGACGGGGAGTAACATTACCGCTGTGAGCCGGAGGAGATGGAACGGATGTCGCGGATGATCCTGGCCCTCGCCCTCGTTTTCGGACTGACCTTCACTTTGACCGGCTGCCGTCCCCAGTTGTCCGGCGGCGACCCAGGTCAGAACGGATCCAACGGGACGGGCGGCACGACCCCCGGGACCGGGGGGACCCCGCCTCCGTCACCACCTCCGTCTCCCACGACGGCGGCTTGCCCCCTTTGCGGAGCAGAGGTCAAGCAAGCCGATCTTCTCCATCGCCCCTTGTCCGTGGTCATTGATAACCTCGATCTGGCTCGCCCCCAGTCGGGGCTTGGGGATGCCTGCCTGGTCTATGAACTCCTGACCGAAGGCGGGATCACCCGTTTCGTGGCCCTTTTTCTCCACAACGACACGGCGGCCATCGGCCCCGTGCGGAGCTTGCGCCCTTACTTCCTCGACCTGGCCATGCCTTTGGGCGCGCCTATCGCTCACGTGGGTGGTAGCCAGCGGGCTCTCGATGACGCCACCGCCCTCAAACCCTCGGCCATGACCATCGACGAGATGGTTCAGAGCCAAGCCTTCTGGCGGTCCGCGACCCGCACAACTCCGCACAACTGCTACACGAGCTTGAGCGCCCTGCGGGCGGCCAGCGTCGCCGCGGGCTACGAGGGCAAGAGTCTCTCCTCCGTCACGCCGCCGGCCTTCAACTTCGGCCCGGCGGCCGACAAGGTGGCTCTCCCGTCGTCGAGCCAGTCGGCCGCGCGCTTCACCCTGACCTACGCCGGTGGGGCGGACAACTACGCCGTCACCTTCGACTACGATGCGACCTCCGGGCAGTGGATGAGGTACCTGGCCGGGTCGACGCAGATCGACGCCTCGACAGGCAGACAGCTCCGGGCCACGACGGTCATCGTCCAGTACGTATCGAGTTGGATCGTCCCGGGCGACTCGGAAGGTCGTCTGGAATTGGCCCTCACCGGAAGTGGGACGGCCAAGGTCTTCTGCCTGGGCAAAACGTTCGGGGCCGGTTGGAACAAGACCGGTCGAAGCTCGCGGATCACCTACACCGACTCGGCCGGCAATCCCTTGACCTTGCCACCCGGTCCGGTGTGGGTCCTGATCGCGCCACCCGGAAGCCGCCTGGACACCCAGTAGGGCGGGAACGAGGCGGTCAGGCGGGAGGAGGCCTAGGTGAAGTGGCCAAGAAGGCGTTAGCCGACCCCATCGGCGGAACCGGAGTCACCTGGAGGGCCCTGGCCGGCGAGGCTCTGGCCGCGCGGGAATTCGCCTTCGTTCCCCATTCGGGGTTCAAGGTCGGCGCGGCCGTCCTGACTCCGAGTAGTCGGGTCTTCCGCGGCTGCAACGTGGAGAGCGCCGCTCTCCCCCTGACCAACTGCGCCGAGAGAGTGGCCATCCAGAAAGCCGTGTCCGAAGGCGAGAGGAGCATTCTGGCCGTTGCCGTGGCCGGCGACGCCGCCTACCTTCGGCGGACGGAGGCGTCGGTTGGGGCGACCGAGCGGGGCGACGAGGGCCCGCTCGACCGCTTCGTTACGCCTTGCGGCGCGTGTCGGCAGGTGATCTTCGAGTTCGGGCCCGAGGCGCCCGTTCTCTTGGTCGATCTTGACGGCGGATGGCGCCTTACCTCGGCCCGCGAACTGCTACCGGGAGGCTTCCGGCTGGAGGGGTTTGAGGGTTGACCATTCTTTCCGGACTCGTCACCATCGTCGGACGCCCGAACGTTGGGAAATCTACGCTCCTGAACCGGCTGGTCGGACGCAAAGTGGCCATCACGTCGGAGAAGCCCCAGACCACCCGGAACCGCATCAGCGGAGTGGTCAACCGCGAGGCGTCCCAGATCGTCTTTATCGACACGCCGGGCATCCACCGTCCCCACGACCGCCTGGGCCAGTACATGGTCGGGGTGGCTCTCTCGGCCCTGGAGGAGGTCGAGGCCGTCCTCTTCATGGTTGAGGTCCCCCTGGCCCCGGGGCCGGGTGACCGCTATGTGGCCGAGCGCCTGCGGAAGACCAAGACGCCGGTTATCCTGGTGGCCAATAAGGCCGATCTCTGCTCCGGCGAATTCACCCGGCGGAACCTGGGGCTCTACCGTGAGCTTGGCAAGTTCACCGCTTTCACGGCCGTCTCGGCCGTCCACGATGAGGGCTTCGAACTGCTCCTGAGAACCATAGAGTCGATCCTGCCCGAGGGCCCGCGCTACTACCCGGTGGGCATGGTCACCGACCAGCCCGAGGCATTCGTCATCGCCGAACTGGTGCGGGAGAAGGTCCTCGAGCTAACGCGTGACGAGGTGCCCCACTCCGTGGCCGTGGTCGTCGACGAGATGCGGGCCGGCGGCAGGCTGGGCGACACCGACGCGCGGTCCGAGCGGACCATGGCCGAGCGGGAAGAAGACGAGGCCCGGGCGCGGGACGCCGTCAGGGAAGACCACGCGGTCCAGCCGCGGGGCGCCGGCGAGGGCGAGGAGCGGGTGAAGGAGGCGCCACCCGTGGTCCCGGCCCCGAGCCTTCTCTACACCCGGGCCGTCGTCTACGTCGAGCGCGAGTCGCAGAAGGGCATCATCGTCGGGGCCAAGGGGACCATGCTCCGGGCCATCGGGCAGGGGGCCCGCCAGGAGATCGAGGCCCTCTTCGGCGTCAAGGTCTACCTTGATCTCTGGGTCAAGGTGGAGAAGGGTTGGCGCGACCGGCCCGGGGCCTTGCGGGCTCTGGGCTACACCATGTCAGCGGAGTAGCGGCCTCGATGGCGTAACCGCGGCGAGCAGGCGCGGACCTTCGTACGAAAGCGAGAAAGCCTCCCGCAACTCTTGGGCCTTGGGATTCGTCTCAAGAAGCGCTTCCGCCTGTACGGTCGCCTGAATGCCATGGCGGCCCGAAGCATGGGAATTCCGTGGCGCCCGAAGTCCTCCGGGAGCGGGATACCGGTGGCCGAGGCGAGAAGGTGCGGATAGAGGACGTTTTTGGGCACCGATACGGAAACGTCTGCCTAGAGCCTCCAAACGGATAGTCGCGTTTATGGTTCCAAATGGGGGCAGGAATGGGACCATCCCCAGCAAATTACACAAGGCCATCAGCGAACACAGAATGCGCCGGACAGCCGGCGATACCCGGGAGGGACTCAGGCATGACCCAGAGAGCAGTGCGACCGACCCCGCAGTGGAGGCAGACCGCCAGCCGCGGGAGGTTCGAAGTGACCGACCTTGCCCACCTCATTGATCACACCGTCCTCAAAGCCCAGGCTACCCAGGCCGACGTAGTTAAGCTCTGCGACGAAGCCGTGCGCTTCGGTTTCGGGGCCGTGTGCCTCAACTCGGCTCATGTCCCGCTGGCCGCTCGCAAGTTGCGGGAGACAAAGGTCGCGGTCTGTGCCGTCGTCGGCTTCCCGCTTGGCGCCATGTGCTCCGAGGCCAAGGTTTTCGAGGCCGGCTGGGCGGTGCGCAACGGGGCGACAGAAGTGGACATGGTCATGTCCGTCGGCCACCTCAAGGCCGGCGACCATCGCTTCGTGGAGAACGACATTCGTGCCGTCGTGGAGGAAGTCAGGGCCGTGGCGGCCTCGGTGAGGACCGCCGACGGCGAAGTCCCCGCCACGGTGGTGAAGGTCATCATCGAAGCCTGCTACCTGGCCAACGAGGAGAAGGTCCAGGCTTGCCGCCTCGCGGAGGCGGCCGGGGCCGACTACGTGAAGACCTCGACGGGTTTCGCGACCTCGGGCGCCACGGTAGAGGACGTGGCCCTCATGCGAGACGCGGTCGGCGAACGGTTGGGCGTGAAGGCGGCCGGCGGAATCCGCGATCTGGGTCTGACTCTGGCCATGATCGCCGCCGGCGCCGACAGGCTCGGGATGAGCGCGGGGGTCGCCGTCCTCGAAGCGGCGCGCCGTGCCTAACTTCAAGGTCGAGGGGATCGTCCTGAGATCCCGCAACTTCGGCGAGGCGGATCGGATACTGACAATCCTCGACCACGACCTGGGCAAGCTTGAGGGAGTGGCCAAAGGGGCCCGGCGGACGCGGAGTGTCCTGCGCGGTCCCTGTCAGCCGTTTTCCCACAACCTGTTCTTCCTCTGGCAGGGTCGAACCCTCGACGGGATTAGCCAGTGCGAGGTCATCGAGTCCTTCGCCCGCCTACGGGACGACCTCTTGAAGCTGGCGGCCGCCAGCTACATGGTCGAACTGGTCGACGATGTGGCCCGGGAGAGGGATCCCAGCCCGGAGCTCTTCGACTTGCTCCTGGGGAGCTTCCGCTGGTTGGAGACGGCCGACGCGACCCCGGCCGGTGTGACCCATGTTTTGCGGTCGTTTGATCTCCGCCTCCTCGGGCTGGCCGGATTCGCCCCGGTCCTTGACGCCTGCGCCACGTGCGGCACGCCCATCGAGGGCTGGGCCGGTTCGGGGGGTGTGGCTTTCAGCGCGGCGGCGGGGGGCATCGTCTGCCCGTCCTGCCGGGTGGCCTCGGCCGAAGGCGACCATAGTGACGGCCTTGGTGGCGGCCATGGTGAGGGTGGCGGCCATGGTGAGGGTGGCGGCCATGGTGAGGGCGGCGGTGAGGGGGAAGGGCGCCCCGTCATCCTCCTGGCCGTCGGCACGCTCGCCGCCATGAGGCACCTGGCCCGGTCCGCGCCGGAACAGGCCCGCATCCTTCGCCTGACGCCGCGGGCGGCCAAGGAGATGGAGCGGGCCCTGCGCGCTCACATCCTCTACCACCTCGACCGGCGGCTGAAATCACTCGCTTTTCTGGACTCGGTGCTCAGGTAGAGCCGCGGAATCAACCCTGTAGACCACCCGGGCCACATTATCTCCCGGAACGGCGTCGCCTTGCAGCGGCCGGACAATGGCCAGAAGCTCGTACTCCGCTCCGGGGCCGCCTGCCCAGACGAAGGAGGCCCCCTCGGCATCGGGGTAGGCCGCCTCGCCGGCCTCCACCGGGAAGACCCTCACCGGATCCCAGGACGGACTGAAGGTCAGGATGGCCGGTTGGACCGTCTCGCCCTTGTTGGTCACCTGGACCCAGGTCCGCAGGAGAACGCGATCCCGTCTCCGCTCGAGTTCCGCCGTCCGGCCGATGCTTACGGCCAGATCGTGTCCTCTCTTGGCGGTCCGGGGCGGGCTCGAGATCGGGCCGGGGCCGGAACCCCCCCACGGGCGCGGGACGGGGATAACGGATCCGAGAGCCGTCGTGAGTTCTCTTTCGGAATGGAAGAAACCGCCGCGTGTTCCCCTGGCCAGGTAGAGGCGATACCCTTGCCCACGCAGGATGTCCGTCCACCACGATCGCTCGGTCAGATCGCGGTCAAGACAGGTCGACGGGAAAGCCACGTAGCGGCCAGTCAGCTCGCCCCAGCGTCTGGCGCGTTCCAGCACGGCGGCCAGAGGTCGGGCGCCTGTCCGGAGGAGCTCCCATATCTCTCGCAAGGCTTGCTCGTCGGCGATCCAGAGCCTGTCCCGAGGTCTCGGTTCAAACGCCTGCCAAGCCGTCGGCTGCATACGGACCGACCTCCGTCCGACATCGCTACTTCGCCTGCCTGCTTTGACGCGAGGCCAGGTCAACCCTCCCAGAACATCCACCCGCTTCGCCCGTTGGTTTGACACCCCCAAGCCCGTGTGCTAGATTTCGGCTAGTAGACACGGTGGCGGGAGACATCCCGTCCCTGGGTGGGGTGGCCTAGGACGGGGCTTTCTTTTTGTCGGGCCCCGCCGCGGTGGCCCGGCTCCGCCGCAATGGTCCAGCCCCGCCGCGCTGGTCCGGCCATGCCGAGACGGCCCGGCCCGGGGATACTTAGCGAGGGGGCGACGGTTTTGAGTCCAATCATCTGGCTCATCGCTCTGGCGGTCGTTTTCGTCATCATCGACGAGGGGCAGCGTCTGCGCCGCCGGGTCAAGGCCGTCGAAGACCGTCTCGACAGTCTCGAGCACGGAGGGCGTGACCGGACCCCCGACGGAGGGCTACCGTCTTGACTCACACCCTTCAGGAAATCGTAATGGTCCTCGATCACTTCTGGAACAGCGAAGGCTGTGTCCTGATGTTTCCCTACGATATGGAGAAAGGCGCGGGGACGATGAACCCGGCGACCTTTTTCCGGGCCCTCGGCCCGGAGCCGTGGCGGGTAGCCTACGTCGAGCCCTCACGCCGGCCGGGCGACGCTCGCTACGGCGAGAATCCCAACCGCGTGGGCTACTTCTACCAGTACCAGGTTGTCCTGAAGCCATCACCCGACGACATCGTTGACACCTACTTGCGCAGCCTGGAGGCCCTCGGCCTCAATCTCCAGCGCCACGACGTGCGCTTGGTCGAGGACAACTGGGAAGCGCCGACCCTCTCGGCCTGGGGCCTGGGCTGGGAGATCTGGCTTGATGGCATGGAGATCACTCAGTTCACCTACTTCCAGCAGGTGGGCGGGATGGACGCCAGGCCCGTCTCGGCCGAGATAACCTACGGTCTTGAGCGTCTGGCCATGTACATCCAGGGCGTGGACAACTTCTGGGACATCCGCTGGAACGACACGATCACCTACGGGGAGATCGCCCGCCGTTTCGAGGTCGAACACTCCCGCTATGGTTTCGATCTGGCCGACGTTTCCGTTCTCTTCGACCTCTTCGCCATCTATGAAAGAGAAGCCGGTCGGCTGCTCGAGGCCGATCTGGTCTTTCCGGCCTACGACTACATCTTGAAGTGCTCACACACTTTTAACCTGCTCGAGGCCAGAGGCGCCGTCAGCATCGCCGAGCGGACCAAGTATCTCGGCCGGGTCCGGACCCTGGCCCGGCGCTCGGCCAAGGGCTACCTTGCCTTCCGCGAGAGCCTGGGCTTCCCGCTCCTTGGCGGAGGTCCGGCTACCGGCCCGGGCTTAGCCCGGCGGGGGGAGTCCGGCAGTGGAGGTGGCCCCAAGTGAAGAACGACTTCCTCCTGGAGATCGGCACCGAGGAAATCCCGGCCAAGCTCATGCCCGGCCTCATTGCCGACCTTGAGCGGAGGGCGTGTGAGGCCCTCGAGGCCAGCCGCCTCTCCTATGACGACCTCCGCGTCTGGGGCACGCCCCGGCGCCTGGCCCTGATTGTCGACGGCGTCGCCGAGCGCCAGCGTGACGAAGAGGTCGTGCTGAAAGGACCGTCGGAGCGCGTGGCCTACGGAGAAGCGGGGCAGGCCGGTGGGCAGTTGACCAAGGCCGGCGAGGGTTTCGCCCGCGGCCAGGGCCTCGACCCCGGGCGCCTTCTCATCAAAGACACTCCGGGCGGGCCCTACGTTTTCGCTCGCCGGGTGAACGTCGGCCGACCGGCCATCGAGGTTCTGGCCGAGATGGTCGTGGCCCTGGTCACCGGTCTGGAGGTCGAGCGGCCCATGCGCTGGGGCGCTTCCGACTTCCGCTTCGTCCGGCCCATTCGCTGGCTGGTCGCCATCTACGGTGACGAAGCCTTGCCGGTTGAGATCGCCGGGGTCAAGGCCGGCCGCAGCACCCGAGGCCACCGTTTCCTGGCCCCGGACGAGACGCCCACGGTCTTCAGGGCCGCCGCCTACCGCGAGGTTTTGGAGCGCGTCGGCGTTATGGTCGACCAGACCGAGAGGAGGAGGGTCATCGCCGAGGGGGCCTCGCGCGAAGCCGCCCGCCGCGGCGGCTGGCCGGTCCTGGACGACGACCTCCTCGACGAGATAACCTACCTGGTCGAGTGGCCGACCGCCCTGGCCGGGTCGTTCTCCCGCGAGTTCCTCGACCTTCCGGCTCCGGTGCTGACCACGACCATGCGTCACCATCAGCGCTACATTCCGGTGGCCGAGGCCCAAGAAGGGACTCTCCTGCCGGTCTTCGTTGTCATCCGCAACGGCGGAGAGGACGGGCTCGACCTCGTTCGCGAGGGTAACGAACGCGTCCTGACAGCCCGCCTGTCCGACGCCCGGTTCTTCTGGACCGAAGACCGCAAGCGGCCCCTGGTCGATCGGGTGGAGGATCTCAACGGCATTCTCTTTCTTGAGAACTTGGGCACACTCCGCGACAAGACCGACCGACTTGTCCGCCTGTCAGGCGCCATCTGGGAAGATCTCGGTCTGCCCCCGGAGGGAGCGGCCAAGGTCGCCCGGGCGGCCCGCCTGGCCAAGGCTGACCTGGGGACCATGATGGTCAGGGAACTCACCGACCTTCAAGGAGTGATGGGGCGCGAGTACGCCCTGGCTTCCGGCGAAGATCCCGACGTGGCCGAGGCCATCGCCGAGCACTACTTTCCGAGGCGCTCCGGAGACAAGCCGCCCTCGACCCACCTCGGACGGGTTGTCTCCGTGGCCGACAAGCTGGACACCATCGTGGGCTGTTTTCTGGCCGGCATCGAACCGACCGGATCCATCGATCCGCATGGCCTGCGACGTCAGGCGGCCGGGGTGGTGGCCACCGCTGTCAACGCCGGGTACCTCCTGCCGTTGGCCGGTCTTATCCCGCGGGTGGCCGAGCCGTTCCCCTTCGTCCGCGCGGCCGGAATAGAATCAGGCGCGGGCGCCGCCGACGGGGCGGCCGGGACAGCCGTTGCCGCTGTCCTGACCTTCTTCGTGCCGCGCGTGCGGGCCCTTCTCGAGGAGGAAGGCGTGGCCTACGACGTGATCGACGCTTCCATGGCCGGGTGGGGCTCTCTGGGCGACGCCGGCCGCGTGGTGGCCAGAGCCCGGGCCCTGCAGGCTTTCAAGGCTTCGGGCGCCTTCGCGGATCTGAGCGCCTCCTACGTCCGGGTCACGGGTCTGGCCGGCAAGGCCGCGGCGGGAGGCGTCGTGCGCCCCAACCTGTTCTCGGAGGATCCGGAGTTCGAGCTTCACCAAGCCTGCCTCGCGACGCGGGAACGCGTCGAGACCATCCTGGCCGCGGCCGAAGAGCGGGCGCGGCGGATGGCTGTCGGCGGCCACGGAGCGGACGCCCTGGGCGTCCTTGTCGACGCTTACCAGAAAGTGCTGGGCGAGTTGTCCAACCTTCGCCCGGTGGTGGATCGGTTCTTCGACGCGGTTTTGGTCATGACCCAGGACGAGACCATCCGCGAGAACCGCCTGGCCCTGCTTACCGCCGTGGCCGCGTTGATGGGTTCGGCGGGGGATCTCTCCAAACTCGTCATCGAGGGAACTTGAGCCTTGGCGCGGACGACTACCACGGCCAGTGGAAATGGGGGCACGGGATTTGGCACAGGGTCACAGGAAATGGGTCTACCTCTTCGACGAGGGCCGGGCCGACCAGCGCAGACTGCTCGGCGGCAAGGGCGCCAACCTGGCCGAGATGACCAACCTCGGTCTGCCCGTTCCGCCCGGCTTCACCATCTCAACCGAGGCCTGCATCGCTTACTACAACGCGGGTGGGGACTTTCCGCCCGGCCTGGAGGACGAACTCTGGGACTGCCTGGCCGTGATCGAGAAGAAGACCGGCAAACGCTTCGGGGATCCGGGCAATCCGCTGCTCGTCTCCGTCCGGTCCGGGGCCATGGTCTCCATGCCTGGGATGATGGACACCATTCTCAACCTCGGGTTCAGTGATGAGACGGCCCAGGGCCTGGCCGCCCTGACCGGCGATCCCCGCTTTGCCTACGACTGCTACCGTCGCTTTATCCAGATGTTCGGGAATGTCGTTCTGCGCATCGACCACCACGCTTTCGACAAGATCCTTATCGCCGCCCGGAGGGGCCCGGCCCAGTTCGACTACGACCTTACCGCGGACGACCTCAAGGCGGTCATCGCCGCCTATGCCAAGCTCATCAAGAGAAAGACATTTACGGCCTTCCCGCGGGATCCGCGGGAGCAGCTCCGCATGGCCATCCGGGCGGTTCTCTCTTCCTGGAACAACGACCGGGCCATCGTCTACCGGGACGTCAACAAAATCCCGCACGACCTGGGCACGGCCGTGAACGTCCAGACCATGGTCTTCGGTAACCTCGGACTCTCTTCGGCTACCGGGGTTCTCTTCACCCGGAATCCGGCCACCGGCGAGCCCGGAATGTACGGCGAGTATCTGGTCAATGCCCAGGGCGAGGACGTGGTGGCCGGCATCCGTACGCCGCAGCCGGTCTCGGCCATGAAGACCGAGATGCCCAAGAGCTTCGACGAGCTCACCGGTCTTTGCGCCACTCTTGAGCGGCACTACCTTGACATGCAGGACATCGAGTTTACGATTGAGAACGGGCGGCTCTTCGTTCTCCAGACCAGAAACGGTAAGCGCACCGCCGCCGCGGCCGTCCGCATCGCCGTCGACATGGTCGGCGAGAAGCTCATTGACAAGGCCGAGGCCGTGATGCGGGTCTCCACCGACCAGGTCCCCCATCTTCTCCACCCGGCCATCGCTCCCGAGGCGAAGTACGAGGTCATCGCCAGGGGTCTCCCAGCCTCGCCGGGCGCGGCCTCGGGCCGGGTTGTCTTCGCCTCGCGTGAGGCCACGGCCATGCTCGAGAAAGACAAGAAGGCCAAGATTATCCTTGTTCGTCCGATGACCAACCCTGACGACATTCGCGGCATTCTGGCCGCTCAGGGGGTCCTGACCAGTCAGGGCGGCATGACCTGCCACGCGGCCATCGTTGCCCGGCAGTGGGGCAAGCCGACCGTGGTCGGGTGCCAGGCCCTGGAGATCGACCTTGAGAAGAAGCGGATGACCGCGGGTGGGAAGGTCATCGACCAGGGTGACTTCCTGACCATCGACGGCGCGACCGGCAGCGTCATACCGGGATCGGTGCCCTTGGTCGAGCCCAAGCTGGCGGGGGAGTTCGACGTCCTTCTCGGCTGGGCCGACGGCTTCAGGCGTCTCGGGGTCTGGGCCAATGCCGATAATCCGGGGGAGGCCGCCCGGGCCCGCGAGTACGGGGCCGTGGGTATCGGCCTTTGCCGGACAGAGCACATGTTCCTCGTTCCCGAACGGGTTCCAGTGGTGCGGCGGATGATCCTGGCCGACTCCGCGGCCAGGCGGCGCAAGGCCCTGGACAAACTTCTCCCCATGCAGGAGCAGGACTTTTACGGCATCCTCAAGACCATGCGGGGCTACCCGGTGACCATCCGCCTCCTGGACCCGCCCCTCCATGAGTTCCTGCCCCACCGTGACGAACTTCTGGTCGAAGTGACCAAGCTCAGGGCGGCCGGCGCCGGCAAGCGCGAGGCCAGTGACTTTGTCCGCCGCAAGTTGGAGAGAACCACAAAGCTCCTTGATCGGGTGAGCGAACTCTCGGAGTTCAATCCGATGATGGGGCATCGCGGCGTGCGGATCGGCGTGAGCTTCCCCGAAATCTACGAGATGCAGGTGAGGGCCATTTTTCGGGCCGCGGCTCGCCTGGTCAAGGAAGGCGTGAACGCCAAGCCGGAGGTTATGGTTCCGCTCGTCGGGATTGAGGCCGAACTGGCCATGATGCGGGAGATGGCCATCCGAGTGGCCGAGGAGACGATGAAGGAGTTCGGGGTGAAGTTCGACTACCACGTCGGGACCATGATCGAGGTCCCGCGCGCGGCCCTGATCGCCGACCAGATCGCCAAGCACGCCGAGTTCTTCTCCTTCGGGACCAACGACCTGACTCAGATGACCTTTGGCTTCAGCCGCGACGACGCCGAGGGCAAGTTCCTCGGCCACTATGTCGAGCGCAAGATTCTAAAGGAGAACCCGTTCGCCGTTCTCGACCGCGAGGGCGTTGGCCGTCTGATGGAGATGGCCATTCTGCGTGGGCGGAGCGTCCGCGAGGACCTCAAGGTGGGCATCTGCGGCGAGCACGGTGGCGACCCGAGTTCCATCGAGTTCTGCCACGGCGCCGGACTAGACTACGTCAGTTGTTCGCCCTTTCGCGTCCCTATCGCCCGCCTGGCCGCGGCTCAGGCCAAGATCAAGGAAGACCGGGCCAAGACAGGCCACAAGGCCGACGAGCGCGGGGAGAGGTAGGGGACCAGCGAGGGCCCCGGTCCCCCGGGGCCCTCGCTGGTGTGGCAGAGGCGCCGCTCATTGTTTTCCTCGATCACGAATGTCTGGAACTGCCTAGAACCCCGTCGCTTCCTCCAAGGTATACTCCAGCCAGGCGTCGGCCGCCGTGTAGAACTTGGTGTGCAGAGCCATCGGGAAGTCTGGATTGACACAGAACGTGCAGGTCGTCGTCTGGCCGCCCGCCGTCGCCTTCCAGGTGCCGGCCGAGCCGGTGATTCCGGCGTAGGTCTCGTTCCCGGTGACCTCGAAGCTCCACGTCGCCCCTCCGGCCTCGTAGGCCCACTTGCTGCCCAGACCCCACTGGCCGTCGGAGAAGTACAGGTTCCAAGGGATGGCGACAACCGGAACCAGGCACACGGCGGCGAAGGGGTTGGTCCCCGCGCCGGCGGCCAGATCCACCGCTACGGTGTCGGCCCCGGCGTTGACGCTGCCCGAGAAGGCCTGACCCACGAAACTGCCGACAAAATCGATCTTCAGCTTTCCGCCCCCGCCATCGGAGATATCGAGGCTGAACCAGCCCCCCTGGCCTCCGGGCATGCTCACTTGGTACTTCAGATGCTGGCCGGGCTCGAACTTGAAGAAGGCCACGCCCTGGGTGGCGCCGGAGGATCCACCCGTATCCTGCCCACCACCGGTCTGGCTCGCCGGCGCCTTCTTGCAGCCGGCCAAGGGTAGGGCGAGGACCATTGCGGCGATCATCGCCAAGACCAGAATCCGCAGCCACTTGCTCCTAATCACTGACCGCATCCCCCTCCCGGCGCCAGGACTACGGCGCCGCTACACTAATGAGGCCACCTTTCTCAGGCTCAGGCTCTTTCTCCTGCCACGTTGTGCCATGTCGTGCCCCAAGTTGGCCCCTCCGGACCAAGGAACCTCTCGCCCGGGAAGGGAACCCCCGCCGCCGGGCGGAATCAGGAAGCCCATGACCACCATTCGTGAAGCCGCCGAGGACCTTGAGGAACAGCTCCTGTCGGCGCGGGCCGTTCGGTCTCGCGCCAGTCGCGGGCGGGAGCGACCCGAGGAGGAGTGTCCGGTCCGCACCCGTTTCCAACGGGACCGGGATCGCATCATCCACTCCAAAGCCTTCCGCCGGCTCAAGGGCAAGACCCAGGTCTTCCTCTCGCCCCGCGGAGACCACTACCGGACACGCCTGACCCATTCCCTGGAGGTCAGCCAGGTCGCGCGGACGATCGCCCGAGCCCTGCGGCTCAACGAGGATCTGGCCGAAGCCATCGCCCTGGGTCACGATCTCGGGCACACCCCCTTCGGCCACGCCGGCGAGACGGCCCTTGACCAGGCCGTGCCGGGTGGCTTCCGGCACAACGAGCAGAGTCTGCGGGTAGTGACGGTCCTTGAAGGCGAGCGGACCGAGCCAGGCCTCAACCTCACCTGGGAGGTCCGGGACGGGATCGTCTGTCACGTGCCTGAGCGCCGACCGTCGACCCTTGAGGGCCAGATCGTCCAGTTGGCCGACCGCATTGCCTACGTTAACCACGACATTGACGACGCCATCCGGGCCGGCGTCCTGGCCTCCGATGATCTTCCCCCCGATGTCTCCGCCACCCTGGGGTCGCGGGGTTCCCAGCGCATCGGGGCCATGGTGGCCAACGTCATCGAGGAAAGTCAGGGACGGGACAGGGTTTCCCTGGGCGGGCGTGTCGGCGCCGTCGCGGAGGCCCTCCACGACTTCATGTTCGAAAGAGTCTACCTGCGTCCTGAGGCCCTCGCCGAGCACGAGCGGGTCAGGCGGATGATCGGTGATCTCTATCGCTTCTACGTCGAACATCCGAAGATCCTGGTCGCGGAGTACGAGCGGGCGACGGTCTTGGCCGGGGACGCGGCCGACCCCGCCGGGGCGTCCCCATGCGGGCCGCTCTCCGGCGAGCCCGTGGATCGTCCGGCCGCCGACTACGTGGCCGGCATGACCGACAGCTACGCCATCGACCGCTACGGGAGCCACTTCATCCCCCACACCTGGGAAGAGTAAACGGGAGGTTGAACTTGGGCGAGGTTCTGATTACGAGTTCGGTCAACAAGAAAGTGGCGGCCATCCGCCGTCTCAGAGGTCGCCGGGAGCGCGAGGCTACAGGCCTCTTTCTGGCCGAAGGCATCCGTATCGTGGTCGAGGCCGCTCAACTGGGGGCGGGCATCAAGACCCTCGTCGTCGCGCCGGAACTCCTTCACTCCGACCTCGCCCTGGCTATCGTCGCCGACCGGCGAGCCGCGGGAACCCCGTGCCTGGAGGTCTCGGCCGAGGTTTTCGGCAGCCTATCCGCTAAGGAAGGTCCCCAGGGACTGGCCGCCGTGGTCCACCAACGATGGGTCGACCTGGGGCGGACGGTCGGTGACGACGGCCCGGTCGCCCCGCCTGACGACGGCCCGGTCGCCCCGCCTCTCTGGGTGGCCCTCGACGCGGTCCAGGACCCCGGGAACTTGGGAACCATCATCCGCACCAGCGATGCGGCCGGGGGAGCAGGGGTCATCCTCCTCGGCGACAGCACCGACCCCTACGACCCGACGAGCGTGCGGGCCAGCATGGGCTCGCTCTTCGCCCAGCGCCTGGCGCGGACCGGCTTTGAGGAGCTTCTGGTCTGGTCACGCCGGCAGGGCTACGCCCTTGTCGGCACGTCGGGGACGGCCGAACTGGCCTACGACTCCCCGGCCCCGGCCCTGGCCGGAGTCTACGGCGGCCCCCTCGTCCTGCTCCTGGGTAGTGAGCGACAGGGTCTCTCGCCCGAGCAACTGTCAGCCTGCGACCTGGTCGTGAAAATACCCATGGCCGGGCGCTGCGACTCGCTGAACCTGGCCGTGGCGGCGGGCATCATCCTCTATGAGATACGGGGACGGCGCGACACGCCGCGCGGCTGACTCAACTGGGGGACGGCGTGAAACCTGGGTGACGAGGAGGTGGAGGAGCCATGTCGGCCGAGTATCGCACCGGACGTTCCGGCCGCGGTGGCCGCTGGAGCGACGAGTTGCTCGACGAGATCCGGGCCAAGACCGACATCGCCCAGGTCATCGGCGAGTACGTCCAGCTCAAGAAGCGCGGGGCCAACTTCCTCGGTCTGTGCCCCTTCCATCAGGAGAAGACGCCGTCCTTCACCGTGAGCCCGGACAGACAGATGTTCTACTGCTTCGGCTGTCAGACCGGCGGTAACATTTTTTCCTTCCTGATGAAGCGCGAGAGCCTCTCCTTCGCCGAGGCCGTCGAACAACTCGCGGCCCGAGCGGGGGTCACCCTGCCGGAGAGAGCATCGACATCGGAGAGTCCGGCGGCCCGCGCGGCTGACGAACGGCGCAAGCGCGAGACCGATCTCCTCTACCGCGTCCTCGACTTCGCCTCCCGCTACTATGGCCAGGTTCTCCTGAAAAGCCCGGCGGGAGAGAAGGCCCGGGCCTACTTCTCCCGGCGCGGCATCAAGCCGGAGAGCGTGGGCGCCTTCCGCCTCGGGTACTCCCTGGACTCCTGGACCGCCCTGGTCAAGATCCTGACCGCCAAGGGCGTCGCCGAAACCGTTCTTGAACAGGCCGGACTGGCTCTCAGGGGCAGGGAAGGCCAAGACCACTACGACCGCTTCCGCGGCCGTCTGATGTTCACCATCTCCGACCATCGCGGCCGGCCCATCGGCTTTGGCGCCCGGGCCCTGAAGGACGGGGACGAGCCGAAGTATCTCAACTCCCCGGAGACACCGCTCTTCAGCAAGGGCCGCAGCCTCTACGCCCTGCATCTGGCGGCCCAGGCCATTCGCAGGCGTGGGCTGGCCATCGTCGTGGAGGGTTACATGGACGCCCTCGCCTGCCACGAGCGCGGTTTCGACTTCACCGTGGCCTCGATGGGCACGGCCTTCACGCCCGACCAGGCTCACCTCCTGCGGCGCCTCACGGACACGGTCGTCACGGCCTTCGACGCCGACACCGCCGGGACGCAGGCCACCTTGCGGGGCCTGGAAGTTCTTACGGCGGCCGGCTTCAAGGTGAAGGTGGCCGAGATGCCTGGGGGCAAGGACCCCGACGAGTGCTTGCGATCCGACGGCGGACCCGAGGCTTTCGGCCAGGCCGTCGATGAGGCCGTGTTACTTCCCGAGTACCGCTTTCGCCTGGCCCTGCGCCGTCACGACACGGCCACCATCGAAGGCCGGGTCGACGCGGTCAACGAGATCCTGCCGGTTCTGGCCGGCATCGACCAGCCTCTGGAGCGGCAGCAGTATATCCACGACTTCGCCCGCCGCTTGCCGGTCCCCGAAGAGGCCTTGCGTCTCGAACTTGGCCGCCACCTCAAGGCGAGTGTCGACCCCAGGCGTGGCCTCTCCAGGGGGGGCGTCCGGGACAGTATCCGGCGCTCGCGAACCGACCCCGCCGCCGACGCTTCCGCCGGGGGTGACTCGACCGCGCTCACCGGCCCGTCCAGGTTTGGGGACGAAGCCGGAGGCCTCCCGCGGCACGTCCGCGAGGCCGAGCGGGTGCTTCTCAGCCACATGGTCGGACCGGAGGATGGTCTCCACCTCGTCCTGACCACGCTCCTCGACGCCACCGATTGGTGCCGTAAGGTTGGACTCGACCCCGTCGCGGCGGGTCGGGAGGCGGCGGCCTGGGTGGCTGAGGTCGCCGCAGCCGTCGACATCGCTCCGGCTTCGGCGGAGGATGGAGCGGCGGGCGACCGGGAAACCTGGGCCCCCGAGGACGATGGTGGCGTGGACCTTGGCGACCTGGCCGAATCCGAAGCGAGCCTGCCCGAGCCTCTTACCGACTCCGAGTCGGCGGTCCTCGATTGGTTCGGGGACCCTACCAACGGGCGCATTGCCCGGGCCGTCTTGCTGTTGGCGCGGGATGGCGCCATCGACGCGGCGCGCCTGGTCGACCACCTGGACGAAGCCGAGGGCGACGCCTCCAGGATTGTCGCCCGAGTTTTCTTCGAACTCCAGACCCTTTCGGACCAGCCGGAGCAGGCCATCGCGGACTGCCTTGGCGTGTTAAAAGAACACAGGTTGAATAGTAGGATTGAACAACTGCATCGTCGAATTGAGGACCTCGAACGTCGAGGCACCCAGGTCGAACGAGAATACGCTGGGCTAATACGGGAACTGATAGACCTGGAACGGCATACCGATGGTGGCACCGGGCACTGGAAAGTGCCCGGGGATTGATTCTTGTAACCCTATATAAGCGAGATGAAAGGCAAGGGGCCAATGGCCGAAACGCACGAGGAGAAAGAACTCAAGATCGAGGGTCTGGACGAGCTCATTCGTCGCGGCAAGAAGCAAGGGGTTCTGACTTACGAGGAGATCATGGACACCCTCGAAGCCGAGGACCTCACTCCCGACCAAATCGACGACATCTACGAGACCCTCACGGAGAAAGGCATCGAGGTCGTCAGCGACGTCTCCGAAGTTGCCGACGACGGCCAGGCCAAGGCCGCCTCAGTGAAGGCGGTCGTTGCGGCTGACACCGTGGCCGAAGAAGACCTGTCCGTCCCGGAAGGCGTCTCAATGGACGATCCCGTTCGCCTGTACCTAAAGGAAATCGGCCGCGTTCCACTCCTCACCCCCGAACAGGAAGTCGACCTGGCCAAGCGGGTCGAAGCCGGGGAAGCGGATGCCAAGGCGCGCCTGGCCGAGGCCAATCTTCGTCTCGTGGTTTCCATCGCCAAGCGATATGTGGGGCGGGGCATGCTCTTCCTTGATCTCATCCAGGAGGGCAACCTCGGCCTGATCAAGGCCGTCGAGAAGTTCGACTACCGCAAGGGCTACAAGTTCTCGACCTACGCCACCTGGTGGATCCGGCAGGCCATCACCCGGGCCATCGCCGATCAGGCCCGGACCATCCGTATCCCGGTCCACATGGTCGAAACCATCAACAAGCTCATCCGCGTTTCGCGGCAGCTCCTCCAGGAGCTCGGGCGCGAGCCGCTCGCCGAAGAGATCGCCAACGAGATGGACATGTCCGAGGAGCGCGTCCGGGAGATCATGAAGATCGCCCAGGAGCCGGTCTCCTTGGAGACGCCTATCGGTGAAGAGGAAGATAGCCACCTCGGTGACTTCATCCCCGACGAGGACGCCCCGGCCCCGGCCGACGCCGCCTCCTTCCTGCTTCTTAAGGAGCAGCTCGAGGAGGTTCTGGAGACGCTCACGCCCCGCGAGGAGAAAGTTCTTCGCCTCCGTTTCGGCCTTGACGACGGGCGGGCCCGCACTCTCGAAGAAGTGGGCAAGGTCTTCGACGTCACTCGCGAGCGCATTCGGCAGATCGAAGCCAAGGCCCTCCGCAAGCTCCGGCACCCCAGCCGGAGCAGGAAGCTGAAGGACTACCTGGAGTAGCCGGCCAGGCCAGCGCCAGCGCGTCTCCGTCCCGCCGGGCTGACCTACCGATCCGGTAAAGGCAGCGGCCGCGGGCTTCCCTTGGGGCGCACGCGGAGGATGCCCCACATTCCGAGTTCCACATCCCACCGGATCAGGCCGCCTCGGTAGAGGAAGTCGCCCGGCCGGCGAAGCCGGCTGATGCCGCCCAGGATCACCGTGGGTGGTCCCTCGCCGATCGTGGTCCCGCTCTGGACCCCTTGAACGTGGGAGAGCGGGTCGGTGGACGTCTCGCGGAAGGCCGACGAGTGCGGGACGAAGCTGTGCGCCCGTGAGAGATCGGCCGGCATCAGGACCTGCATCGTGACCGGGTCCCCCACGATGGCCAGGAAGACCGGCGTGGCCGGATCGCCGTGGACCGTGGAGCTGAAAACGTTGTAGATGTTCTGGGGCACGGGCGCGACGGCCCGGTTCTCGAAGGGTTCGCTCCGGTAGTTGAAAGCCCGCATGCCCCGATCCTCGGGGTCAAGCTCATCCTCGGGGATGGGGATCAGGACGAAGGCACCCGGTATCTCCTCCCCGGCGGCGTTGCGGAGGTAGACACCGTCCTGCATGAGCATGACCATCTCCCGGAAGTCCGGAAGGAACGGGTTGATGACGTCCACCTGGGCGCCGTGTGACCGCCGCCTTCCGCTCCGGGGACTTCTGTAGGAAGACCCGCCGGCTTCCACGATGAGGGCGCCGAACAGCCCGTGGTGCCTGTGGTTCACTAGGTCGCCGAAGTCCCAGAGGTTGCAGTTCACCCCGGAGGGTCCCGCGTACCAGCGGTAGGTGATCCTCTCTCCCGGCCCGACGGTCTGGTCGGGGTTGAAGCCTACCGTGGCTCCGTCCGAGCCTCGGCCATCGTAGGCCACAAGTTGGGCGTGGAGTGAGGCCCGGTTTGAATAGGGCCAGGACGCCGGAACGGGCAGGTCGGGAACGTCGAGACCCGGGATATCGAGAGGGAGCTCGTTGGTCAGTCTCAGTTCGACGCAGTCACCGGAGTTAGCCCGGATGATGAGCGGCTCGGGGTTCTTGGCCCCCGACCGGACGGCCTCGACATCCTCGGCCCGGACAAGGATCATGCCGAAGGGATCGTGGTCGCCGTGGGCGTTGTAGGCGATGGAGTGGCTCAGGGCCACAACATCGTAGTGCCGGGTCGGGACCCCGCGGGGACACGGCCGACCGGGGGAAGCGGCCATGGCCGGGGGAAGGCCCGTCGGCGAGGGCAGGGGTTTGGTTCGCCGGGGTGGCCGTCGCCGATCCGGGAGGGGCAGAAGATGGGGCGCCCGGCGACCGTAGACGCGCAGGATGCCCCAACAGCCGAGCCAGAGGTCGTCTAGGCCGCCGGAGTAGTAGAGGGCGTCAAAGTCGTGCTTTCCGGCCCCCGACTCCGCCCGGAACTCCAGGGTGAAGGCCTCCGAGATGCCGATGTGCTGGGCCTGGATGAAGGCGGTCAGAAGGTCGTTCCGTTCGAAGGGCCAGGTCTGGCGATGCAGGTTGATCGCGTGCGACTCCTCAAAGGCTCCGTCGATGAGGCGCAGGCGAACCGGGTCGCCGTTGTAGACCTTGAAGATAGGTGTCTCCGGGTCTCCGTGAACAAATGAGCTGAAGACGTAGGCCGGATCCCCGCCTCGGATCTGGAACGGGGCGTTCTTGTAGTTGAAGGCCATGACACCCTGGTCTTCCATCACGCTCGGGTGGGGGGGTGGGTTCAGTGGGTCACCCGAGGCCGTAAACTGCGGCGTCCAGTCCTGCACGGCCAGGCAGAGCATGCGGTGCGCGGGGAGAAACGGATTGGTGACCATGGCCTGGGATCCGGCGGGCTTCGGCCGGCCGGTCCGCGGGCTGAGAAAGCGCGACCCCTCCGGGGCCACGATGAGAGCCCCGTAAAGGCCGTGCTGCTGGTGCTGGCCGGCAAAGAGATGGTCGTGAAAGAAGACCGTCCGAAGCTCAGCGTCGGCAAACCAGCGGTAGACGAAGGTCTGGTCCTGGAAGGCCCCGGAAAGGTAGTTCCAACCCACGTTGGCCCCGTCGGCGGAAATGGGGTCGAACTTGACAAAGTGAACGTGGCAGCCGCAGAGCGGGGTTTCGGTCTCCATCTGGAAGGCGTTCGGTCCGAGGGTCTCCGGCAGCTTATTGGTCAAGTGGATCTCCACGCACTCGCCGGCTCGGGCCCGGATGAACAGCGGCTCGGCCGGCTTGCGTCCGGACAGGACGTCTTCCTCATCCTTGGCCAGAACGAAGAGGCGTCCCTCGGGGTCATGCCAGCCGGCCTCGTTGTAGACCAAGTCCTTCTGGATGGCGACCACGTCAAAGCGCCGGACCGGCGTGCCCGGGGGGCATGGGTTCGTGAACACGGCCCCCGGAGCCGCCCCCGGGGCGAAAGCGGCCATCTCAAGCGGGGTCGGCGGGAAGCCGCGATCAGTGTTGAGCGGGGGTTGGGGCGCCCGGCAACCGTCGGTTCCGGGAATGAAGAAAGGGAACCCGGGATGGGACCGGGTCGGCTTGGGCGGCCGGGGACGGTCGGGGAGAGGCACAAGACGAGTCACCGGTTGACCGCTTGGGTAGACGCGGGTTCCGTCCTCGCAAACGTCGTGAGTTCGGAAGATGCCCCACATGCCCTCGTCAAAGTGTGGGTAGAGATGGCAGTGGAAAATTGAGTCGCCGTAGCACCTCTGCAGGCTGCCGGCGCCGTAGAGAACATCGAAGGAAAAGGCCGACTGAGGCGAGAGGTCCTTAGAGTCGCGGAGAGACGAGAGCGGATCATCCGGGCTGTTTAGCCACTGGTGGACATGAAGGTGGAAGATGTGGGTCTCCTTGACCCCGCCGTGGACCACCCGGAAGCGAACGGGATCGCCCCTATAGGCCCGAAAAACCGGGGTGGCCGGATCGCCGAAGGGCCACGAATCGTGGTGAACCTCCTCGCCCACGCACCCCGGGCAGACAACTCCCTCCATGATCAGGCGCAGACGATTGCGCATCGGTTCTGAACGGTAGTTGATGGCGTGGGTCATGTCGGGGAAACCGGTCATGGGGTTGGTCGGGACATGACCCTGGGCGTCCTTCACCTCCGGTTCATCGTGAAAGATGGACACGAACTCCCGGAAGTCCGGCAAGAACGGGTTGTGGATGTCGGCCACGGTCCCGGCTCGCAGGCGCCGGCCCGTCTGGGGGTCGGTCCAGGTCGAACCCCTCGCCTCGACAACAATGGCTCCGAAGAGCCCGTGAGGGTTGCTGCCTTCTTCGCTGTGGAGCGGATTCCCGAGGTCAGCGAAGTGGAAAACACCCTTCTCCGTAGCCTCAATAGAGTAGGTGATCCGGCCGCCCGGAGGGATGGTCGTGTTTGGGTTCCGGCCGGCGTAAGCCCCGTCGGAATGGCGAACCTTGTAGGCCAGACCCTTCACGTTCAGAGAGACATTAAAATCGAGAGCGTTTTCGAGGTCGATTTCGATGGTGTCACCGACGTTGGCCCGCAAGACGAGAGGCCGGACAAGGTCGACGGGTGTGAGCGGATTGTCGTGGACCAGGGCCTCCACCTCAGAACGCTGGTCGCGCGGGACGTACATTCGCCCGTTTGGATCGTGATCGCCGAAGATGTTATAGACAATCCGGATGGAGATGGCCACTATCCTGTAGCGCCTCAGCATGGCTCTTCCCTCCTCGCGGCAAGATTGCGGTCGTGACCGCGGCCCCCTACAGAGTAAGCGGGAACAGGATGCCGCGCCTAAAGGGCAAGAAGACACCGATCTGATCAGTGGGCACATAGAGCGGAGTGGGGAAGATCCACTCCGGCGCGCTGCTGAAGCGGATGTTGACCCCGGTGAGCAAACAGAAGTCTTGCTGGACGCTTGCCAGCCGGGCAACCATGATCGGCCGGAAGCTCTGCCCCAGGATGAAGAGCATCTCCGGGAGAAGGACGAAGAGGATCGTTCGACACTCAAGATCCTTGAGGCTCATCCTGATGCTGGGGCCGCCGTCAGCGTCATCTTCGTCAAGGGCGCCGCCGTCTAGGCTCAAGGTCGGCTTGATGGAATCGAGGCTTGGAATGGGGTGCTCGTCGTCCTCGATCCAGAATGCGGCCAGGTTCGTCAGTGTGATCCGGAACGACCGTCCGACCAACTGAATCGGGACGCCCTCCTCAACCTTTACCACCAGGACGCCCTGCCGGACGACGACGATCACCCCTATCACGAAAAATGGATACGTCTCCGTGAAAACCAGGATCCTGCGTCCCAGGTTCCGCGCCAGGAGAGACATCATTGTCTCGCACACGGCCATCACGCCCCGGTCGATTAATTGGGTCAAGCAACACAGTCTACGCTGCCGGAGCGGCGGACGTGTCTTATGTGAACCGCGACCGGGCGCCGGTCGCGGCCGCCCGAGTCGGCGTGGCGGGCTGCCAAAGCGGACGGAGCGGAGCGCGGAGCAAGTTGACCGGGCTGGAACGCAAATCGTATAATGTGAAGGTTACTGGAGCCGATCGCGAAAGTCCCCAATTACGTTTTGTGTTTTGTTCCTGGCTAGCTCAACGGTAGAGCTACCGGCTGTTAACCGGTGGGTTACAGGTTCGAATCCTGTGCCAGGAGCCAGAACTCAATCCGCCGACTTCGGCGGTTCAGGCTTAGATCAAGACCCCGGGGATGAGTCTTCGGGGTCTTGTCGTTTCTTCGGGGTGCTACGGTGTGCCGGCGGCGCCGACTCCCAGCGGAACTCCCGCTGCTCCGGAGAAGCTCTTGACAGGAATTCCCGCTTGATGTGAGGTGATCTCATGATCACGAACGGCATCACCGCCGGGCTGACCCGCATCGAGCGCGCCCGAGGCTTTCTGGAGGGTGCGTCCCTATCCGAAGCCTGGGTGCGAGAGATGGGCCGTCGAGCCTTGATCTTGGAAGCCCACCACACCACCCATATCGAGGGAACGCGCTTGACCCTCGACCAAGCCGAACGTTTGCTGGCCGGAGATCCGGTTCCCGACGCCGACCCCGACGATGTGCGGGAACTGCTGAACTACAGGAGGGCCTTTGATTTCGTCTCGGAGTATCTGAAAACTGGCGGACCGATCGCTGAAGGACTGGTGCGGGAAATCCACAAGCGACTTGTCCAAGGTGTCCGGGGCGGGGCCGCGGCGCCGGGCGAGTACCGGAGAGTCCAGAACTACGTGGTCAACTCCGCCACTGGCGAGACCATCTACACGCCACCTCCGGCCTACGATGTGCCGATCATGATGGCGGAGCTGGTGGACTGGCTCAACCATGAACGAGAGGTCCATCCCGTGCTGGTGAGCGGGATCGCTCAATTCCAGCTCGCGCGGATTCACCCGTTCTTGGACGGAAACGGCCGCACCTCCCGGCTTCTCTCGACCCTGTGCCTCTACCGGGCCGGCTACGACTTCAGGCGGCTGTTCACGATTAGCCAGTACTACGACCGGGATCGGACCGCCTTCTACCGGGCGATCCAGGGCGTTCGTGAGAGCGGCATGGACATGACCGGTTGGTTGGAGTACTTCGTCGAGGGTCTGGCCACCCAGACTGACCATCCAGGACTTTGAGAGTCTGTGTCCGGAGGTCAACCGGCGGTCTTTGCAGTGAGCACGGAGCCAGGAGCCAGTTCATGACCCGCCTCGCCAAGGCGGGTCTTTCATTGTTTGTGAGCCCGGCACGGGCGTTGGCTTGGGAGAGACAAAGGTGGACGAAACCATAATAGAGAAGACTTGGCACGCGATTAAGCGTGAGCACGGGAGGCCGACATGGCTCGCAAGCCGAGATCGAAGCCAGCGGAGAACGGAAACAACGGCGCCACCGTCGGCTACGAAGCCCATCTCTGGCAGATGGCCGACGCCTTGCGTGGCAGCATGGACGCCGCCGAGTACAAGCATGTGGTGCTGGGTCTCATCTTCCTTAAGTACATCTCCGACGCCTTCGAGGAGCAGCACGCCAGGCTCGAAACGGAGAGGGCGCTGGGGGCCGACCCCGAGGACCCCGACGAGTACCGGGCCCAGAACATCTTCTGGGTGCCGTCCGAGGCGCGCTGGGCGCTCCTGAAGGCCGAGGCCAAGCAGCCGACCATCGGCAAAACCGTGGACGACGCGATGACCGCAATCGAGCGCGACAACCCGGCCCTCAAAGGCGTGCTGGACAAGGACTACGCCCGCCCTGCGCTCGACAAGGTGCGGCTCGGCCAGACCATCGACCTCGTCAGCAACATCAGGGTCGGCGACGAGGCTAGCCGGGCCAAGGACGCGCTCGGTCGGGTCTACGAGTACTTCCTCTCCGAGTTCGCGAGCGCCGAGGGCAAGAAGGGCGGCGAGTTCTACACCCCGCGCTGCGTGGTGAAGCTCCTGGTCGAGATGCTCGAACCCTACCGGGGCCGAGTCTACGACCCCTGCTGCGGCTCCTCGGGCATGTTCGTGCAGTCGGTGGAGTTCATCCAGGCCCATGCCAAGGGCAACGGCAACGGCGGCAAAGCCAAGGCCGACATCTCGATCTACGGCCAGGAGTCCAACTACACCACCTGGCGGCTGGCCCGCATGAACCTCGCTATTCGTGGCATCGAAGGCCAGATCGCCCACGGCGACACCTTTCACAACGACCGCCACCCCGACCTCCGGGCCGACTTTGTCCTCGCCAACCCGCCCTTCAACGTGAGCGATTGGCGTGGCGACCTCTTGCGTGGCGACAAGCGCTGGGCCTACGGTGTGCCGCCGACCGGCAACGCCAACTTCGCCTGGGTGCAGCACATCATCCATCACCTCGCGCCCACCGGCGTGGCCGGTTTCGTGCTGGCCAACGGCTCCATGTCGTCGGGCCAGTCCGGCGAGGGCGAGATCCGCAAGAGCATGGTCGAAGCCGACTTGGTGGACTGCATGGTCGCGCTGCCGGGCCAACTCTTCTACTCCACGCAGATCCCGGCGTGCCTGTGGTTCCTCGCCCGCGACAGGAAGAACGGCAAGTTCCGCGACCGCCGCGGCCACGTACTCTTCATCGACGCTCGCAAGATGGGCCGCATGACCGATCGCACCCACCGTGAACTGACCGATGCGGACATCGCCCGCGTCGCTCGCACCTACCACGCCTGGCGCGGTGAGAAGGACACGGGGGAGTACGAAGACATCGCTGGCTTCTGCAAGAGCGCGACGTTTGAGGAGATCCGCCAGCACGGCCACGTGCTTACGCCTGGCCGCTATGTGGGCGCCGAGGCGCAGGAAGACGATGGTGAGCCGTTTGGCGAGAAGATGAAGCGGCTGGCCGCGACACTGCGCGAACAGCAGGCCGAGGCGGCGAAACTGGACGCGGCCATCGAGGCCAACCTAAAGGAGCTTGGGCATGGTGAGTGAGTGGCCACTTGCCGATCTTTGCGAGGCAATCGTTGACTGCCCGCATTCCACACCGGTCTGGACAGACGCCGGTGTGGTTGTGCTGCGCAACGAGAACATCCGCGACGGACGGCTAAGCCTCTCGGCACCGAGCTTCACCGACGAGACTCACTATGCCGACAGAACGCGACGAGCCACACCGACCGAAGGTGACCTAGTCATCACTCGTGAAGCGCCGATGGGTGAGGTGTGCATGATCCCGCCTGGACTTCGATGCTGCTTAGGGCAGCGAATGGTTCTGCTGCGACCAAACAGAGTGAAGGCCGACAGCCGCTTCCTTCTCTACGCAATCCAGTCTGAGGCCGTTCAACGAGGAATCCGCGTCAACGAAGGGACCGGATCGACCGTCAGTAACCTTCGTATCCCTTTGCTAGAGGCCCTCTCGATCCCCGCACCCCCGCTCCTCGCACAACGCGCCATCGCCCACATCCTCGGCACGCTGGACGATAAGATTGAGCTGAACCGGCGGATGAACGAGACGCTGGAGGCGATGGCACGCGCGCTGTTCAAGTCGTGGTTCGTGGACTTCGACCCCGTTCGCGCCAAGGTCGAAGGCCGCGATCCCGACCTGCCCAAGGCCCTCGCCGACCTCTTCCCGGATTCGTTCGAGGATTCGGAGATGGGGGAGATACCGAAGGGGTGGAAGATCCAATCGCTCGGTGGCCTCGCTGCCTTGAACTCCGAAGTCTGGACCAGACATACCCGTCCGGGAGTTGTGCGGTACGTCGACCTGTCGGGTACCAAGTGGGGAAGGGTCGAGACAGTCACGACACACGCAAATCAAGACGCTCCGAGTCGGGCTCGACGAGTCCTTAGGCCGGGAGACACGATCGTCGGCACAGTGCGACCTGGAAACGGTTCATACGCCTATATCACCGACAGTGGCCTTACGGGCAGTACCGGTTTCGCGGTCTTGAGGCCCGTCAGACCGGAGTACCGGGAGTTTGTGTATCTAGCGGCAACCACACGGGAGAACATCGAAGCGCTGGCGCATCTCGCGGACGGCGGTGCGTATCCCGCAGTTCGTCCTGAGGTGGTCGCACGCACGCAGGTAGTCGGCGCCTCGCCCGCAATCATCGCCCTCTTCGCACGGACGACGGCACCTTTGCTTGAGAGCATGGCCCGGAGCCAACGCGAGAGTCTCGGGCTCGCCGCCCTCCGCGACACGCTTCTGCCGAAGCTCATCTCCGGCGAACTTCGGGTGAAGGACACCGACGGAATCGCTCAGGAGCTAGCCTAATGGCAGATCTTAATCTCACGCAGATCGAAGCCGACGCTCTAATCGCATTGCCGAAGCACCGGGTCGACGACACGCAGTGGGACTATCCCGGCGTGGGAGGCATCTCGATTCCTCTTGTCTCGGCCGACCGCCGAGAGCAATTTGTCCTCGATTTGCGAAGAGGGCGGATCGACCTCAGCAAGGAGACCTTCCAGAATCGGGGTCGCCAGGTCGTCGTCCTAGTGCGCCTCGACCTGGGGGGCGCCCCACACCGCAATCCGGACGGGGAGGAGATTGGCCCGCCCCATCTGCACTTGTACCGGGAGGGGTTTGCTGACAAGTGGGCCGTTCCGGCGCCGCCAGACCGATTCGCGAACTTCAGCGACCCGTGGGGTACTGTTGAGGACTTCATGAGGTATTGTAGTGTCGTCGAGCCACCGCTCATCCGCCGGGGGTTATTCACATGATCAACGAAGTGCAGGCGCTCTTGGATCAGTACTGGGTGTGGCTGCGGGACAGAACGACCCTGCGGCAGGTTAACAATTGGGTCGAAATCACGACTCCGTACCTCGATCGTCACAACGACCACATCCAAATCTACGCCAGCCGTCGCGACACGGGATTCGTGCTCACGGACGACGGCTACATCCTGCAGGACCTTGAGCAGTCCGGCTGCAGTATCGACAGTCCGAAACGCCAGGGTCTGCTCAAGATGACGCTGAACGGCTTTGGGGTCCAGCTCAATGCTCAAGCCCTCGAAGTGCATGCGTCGCCGGACAACTTCGCACTGCGGAAACACAATCTTGTGCAGGCCATGCTTGCCGTCAACGACTTGTTCTACTTGGCCTCGCCCTTTGTCGCCAATCTGTTCTACGAGGATGTCGTTGCCTGGCTCGATCTTTCGGAGATCCGATTTACGCCCAAGGTGAAGTTCACGGGAAAAAGTGGCTACGACCATCTCTTTGACTTCGTGGTCCCCAAGTCCAGGGTTCAGCCCGAGCGCATCGTGAGAGCCATTAGCAGACCCAGCCGCGATACGGCTCAGGCGATGGCCTTTTCGTGGATCGACACAAGGGAGGTACGGGCTCCTGACTCGCGTGCCTATGCGATCTTGAACGACTCCGAGCTTCCGATCTCCGGAAGCGTCTTGGATGCCATGCGCAGTTATGACGTGCATCCGGTCCTGTGGTCGGAGCGGGAGCGCGTGCGAGAGGAACTGGCGGCGTGAGCGCCTCGGCCTTCACCGAATCCACCATCGAGCAAGCCGCCCTGGCCTGGCTCGAAAGCGTCGGCTGGCGGGTCCGGCACGGCCCGGAGATCGCCCCGGCGAGCCCGGCGCGGAGCGGGGCGACTACGGGCAGGTTGTCTTGGAGCGGCGGCTGCGCGATGGGCTCGGCCGGCTCAATCCGGATCTTCCGGCCGAGGCCCTGGACGATGCCTTCCGCAAGCTCACCCGGCCCGAGGGGGCCGACCTCCCCGCGCGCAACCGGGCCGTGCACCGCCTGCTCGTGGACGGGGTGACGGTTGAGTACCGCACCCCCGAGGGTGAGATCCGCGGCGCCCAGGCGCGGGTGGTAGACTTCGAGAACCCGGAGGCCAACGACTGGCTGGCGGTCAATCAGTTCACGGTCGTTGAGAACAAGCGCAGCCGCCGGCCGGACATTGTTCTCTTCGTCAACGGCCTCCCGCTGGCGGTCCTGGAGCTTAAGAACGTGGCCGATGAAAGGGCCACCATCTGGACGGCCTTTCATCAGCTTCAGACCTACAAGGCCGAGGTCGGCTCGCTCTTCACGACCAACGAGTTGCTGGTCATCTCCGACGGGGTGGAGGCGCGCGTCGGAACCCTCACCGCCGGCCCGGAGTGGTTCAAACCCTGGCGCACTATCTCCGGCGAGGACCTGGCCGATGCACACCTGCCGGAGCTGCGAGTGGTCATCGAGGGCCTCCTCACGCCCCGTCGCTTCCTCGACCTCGTGCGGGACTTCATCGTCTTTGAGGAAGCGGGCGGCGGCCGGCTGTCCAAGAAGATGGCCGGCTACCACCAATTCCACGCCGTGCGGGTGGCCCTGAGCGAGACACTCCGGGCCGCGAAACTGCGGCGCGAAGCCGGCGAAGCGGCCGAGGCCCGGGGTGGTTACGAGACCGGCCGGGCCCCCGGCGGCAAGCCTGGCGACCGGCGCATCGGCGTGGTCTGGCATACGCAGGGCTCGGGGAAGAGCCTGACCATGGCCTTCTATGCCGGGCGGATCATCCGCGAGCCGGCCATGGAGAATCCCACCGTTGTCGTGCTCACCGACCGTAACGACCTTGACGACCAGCTCTTGGGCACCTTCTCGCGTTGTAGGGAACTCCTACGGCAACCGCCGGTCCAGGCCGAGGATCGCGCTCATCTACGAAAGCTCTTGCGAGTCGCGGCGGGCGGTGTGGTCTTCTCTACCGTTCACAAGTTCCTGCCCGAAGAGAAGGGCGACCGGCAGCCGGCGCTTTCGGATCGCCGCAACATCGTGGTCATCGCCGATGAAGCCCACCGCAGCCAGTACGACTTCATCGACGGTTTCGCCGCCCACCTGCGTGACGCGCTACCCCGCGCCTCGTTCATCGGCTTCACCGGCACGCCCATCGAGCTTAAGGACGCCAACACCCGCCAGGTCTTCGGCGACTACATCAGCATCTACGACATCCAGCGCTCGGAGCAAGACGGCGCCACGGTGCCAATCTACTACGAAAGCCGCCTCGCCAAGCTGGCCCTCGATGAGGTCGAGCGACCCAAGATCGATCCGGACTTCGAGGAAGCCACCGAGGGCGAGGAGGTCGAGCGCAAGGAGAAGCTCAAGACCAAGTGGGCCCAACTCGAGGCCGTCGTCGGGGCGGAAAGGCGCCTGGAGGTCATTGCCCGGGACATAGTCGACCACTTTGAGCAGCGATGCGAGGCCATGGACGGCAAGGCCATGGTAGTGTGCATGAGCCGGCGCATCTGCGTGGAGCTCTATCGCCAGCTCGTGCGGCTGCGGCCCACCTGGCGCCACCGCGATGACGGTAAGGGCCTGATCAAAGTAGTCATGACCGGCTCGGCCTCCGATCCACCGGACTGGCAGCCCCACATTCGCACCAAGCTACGGCGCGAGGCCCTGGCCAACCGCTTCCGCGACGACGCCGATCCGCTGCGGGTCGTGCTCGTCCGCGACATGTGGCTCACCGGTTTCGATTGCCCAAGTCTGCACACCATGTACGTGGACAAGCCCATGCGCGGCCACGGGCTGATGCAGGCCATCACCCGAGTTAATCGCGTCTTCGGCGACAAGCCCGGAGGGTTGGTGGTGGACTATCTGGGGCTGGCCCATGAGCTAAAGCAGGTCCTGGCGGCCTACACGGACAGCGGGGGCACGGGACACGCGCTACACGACCAGGACGAGGCGGTCGCCCTGATGCTGGGGAAGTACGAGGTCTGCCGCGGGCTCTTCCACGGCTTCGACTGGTCGAAGTGGACCGGCGGCAGGCCCCAGGAGCGGCTGGGCCTCTTACCCCCCGCCCAGGAGCACATTCTCAAGCAGGAGAACGGGAAGGACCGGTGCCTGCGAGCCGTCCGGGAGTTGACTCTGGCCTTCGTGCTGGCGGCGCCCCACCCTGAGGCCTTGCGCATCCGCGACGACGTGGCCTTCTTTCAGACCGTTCAAGCGGCCCTGGCCAAGCGGGCGGCGGGGGACCCCCGTCCGGAGGAGGAAATCGACTACGCCATCCGGCAGATCATTTCCCGCGCGGTGGCGGCGGAAGGCATGGTCGACATCTTCGCCGCGGCCGGACTCCGGAAACCCGACCTCTCGATCCTTTCCGACGAGTTCCTGGCCGAGGTGCGCGGGCTACCGCATAAGAACCTCGCCGTGGAGATGCTGCGCAAGCTGCTGGAGGGAGAGCTGCGGGCCCGCCGGCGCAAGAACGTGGTTCAGGCGCGATCCTTCGCCGAGATGCTGGAGGACACGATCCGCCGCTACCAGAACCGGGCCATCGAAGCGGTACAGGTGATTGAAGAGATGATCCAGATGGCCAAGGACCTGCGCCAGGCGGACGCCCGCGGGGAGACCCTCGGGCTCTCGGAGGACGAACTAGCCTTCTACGACGCGCTCGAGGTAAACGACAGCGCCGTCAAGGTGCTGGGAGACGAGACCCTGCGTCTTATCGCGCGGGAGCTTGTGAAAACGGTGCGGGCAAACGTGACCATTGACTGGACCCTGCGGGAGACGGTCCGGGCCCAACTTCGCGTGCTGGTGAAGCGAGTCTTGCGCCAGCACGGCTATCCGCCGGACAAGCAGAAGAAGGCTACTGAGACTGTGCTCGAACAGGCGGAGGTGGTCGCCGCGGAATGGGTCGGAGCCTGACGGGCTGACCTCGACAGGAATCTCTGCCCCCGCCAAAATTCGCTCATTTAGCTGTTACAAACCCCCTTAGTTGCATGTTTTTTCCACCTCCGCTATGATAAGGATGTCTTGGGCGCACTGGATGCGGACAGGGAGGTGACACCGTTCGACGCGCCGCGTGCCCGGACAGACAGCCTTGGGGGTGGAGATCATGAACCAGCCATACGACGACATTGGGTTGCGCTCCGTCTTAAGGGCTTCAGGTTCCATGCGCGTCTCGCCGGACATCATCCCTTACGGACCGGCGACCGTGCCCGACCCGCAGCGGTTCTTCTCCTCGAACTGGGACTCCGACGTCGGCGTCGACATCGCCGCCGGGCAACCGAACAACATCCACTTGCGGGCCATGAACTACGGGACCCACCCGGCCGCGGGCGAGGGCTACCTGTACTACTGCGACGCCACTCTCATACCGTGGCCTTCCTTGTGGTCCGGGCACGCCTTGTGGACCGCCGAGAAGGCCGACCACGTCGACTTCGAGGCCGGCGCAAACGCCATAACCGTGGGCGGAGACCCCTTTACCTGGACGCCGCCGGTGGTTAATCCCCGCGCTCCGTACTCCCTGGTGGCCAGGGTTGTCACCGAGACCCACCCAAACCCCATTCCGCCGGACGACTGCACCCTTCATGATCTCATCGGCTACTTCGCCCCCTCGGCCAACGGCGCGGCGGCTTCCGCCACCCGGGCCGCGATCACCGTGAGCCCCGACGAGGCCAAGGACCTCTCGGTCGCGGTCGGTCTTGAGACCCGCGGAGAGGCTATTCCCCATCTCCACATCGCGGTCCGGTGCTCGAAGATTCCGATCGGCTGCGGCCTGACCGCGTTGGCCCGTTCCCCCGGCCTCCATCCGGCCGTAGACATCCGGGGCCCGGTTACGCGATACCCGGAGTTCGTTGTCGGGGCCGAGACCAACCTTAAGGCCGAGTCCAGCGCCCCCATCACCCTCGGCTTCCGCGCCAATGGCCAGACCATCCCCCCGGATGCCCGGATCGAACTCCTGGCCATGGTTTCCGCGGATGCTCCGGTGCCCGGGCGAGGGCTAGTGATAGGCAGCTTCACCCTTCTGTTTCGCTAGTTGCGCGTGAGCGGCTGCGCTAGGCGCGTAAGCAGTTCGCTAGGCGCGTGAGCGGCTCCGCTAGGCGGGGTCGTGTGTCCGCCGCAGTCTACTGAGGGAGGAATTCACCGATGGTTACTTACGATGACCTGTTCATCAGATCCGGCCTGAGCGACACCGGCGTGGTTCCCTATCCGAACTCTCCCTTCTGTTCGCCCGACATCATCCCCTACGGTTCGCAGCCCGTCCAGCACCCCAAGGACACCTTCGCCAACTTCGGGCAGGACTTTGGGGTCAACATCCGCCTGAGGGAAGACAACTACATCTACGCGCGCGGTCTGAACAACGCCCCCGGGGCGGCCTCGGGCAAGGCCTACCTCTACTACGCCGACGGCTCGATGATCCTCTGGCCCAAGATGTGGGCCCAGCACCCCATCCTGACCGATCAGAAGAAGGACTACATTGACATCAGTTCCGGAGCCACGGGTCAGAACTGGATCGCCGACACGCCCTTCAGGTGGCGCCCAGAGACCGCACCCAACGACCACTTCTGCATCATCTCCCGGGTCGAGACAGCCGCCCACCCCAACCCGATTCCGGACATCATCAAGATCAGCGATCTGGCCGCGTTCCTCTGCAACAACCGGGGCTTCGCCTGGCGCAACGTGACCACGGTGATGGGTTCCCCGCCCGAGCTCAACGTTCCCGTCCTCTACGAGCAGGGCCCCGAGGCGCACTACATGTACGTGATTCTTGAGTGCTCTAAGCTCCCGATCGGGTCGTCCATTGCTTTCACCTGCGGCACACCTGGTCCCGAGCCGCTCCTCACCCTGCAGAAAACCAACATCACGACCTACCCGAACTTCTTTGCCGGCGTTATGTCAACGGTCCCCGCCGGCTTCACGTCCTATGTCACCTACTCATTCTGGTCCAACAACCTACCCGTTCCGGCCGACGCCAGTATCGGTCTGAAGGCCGTCTATCTCACCAGCACGGGACATCCGCTACACGAGGCGGCTTTGCCTCTGGAAAGTATCCGAGGCACGCAGGGGTTTGACGTGGGCGCGACGGTCGGCCCGACCAAGGGCATTGTTCTGGGGCAGTTCTCCACCAAATTCACGGGGAGCTGACCGGGTGATCGGCGAAACGGCACGAGATGACACCCCTCGGAGGGATGAACATGGCACTTGACAGTGCTTTCCTTGCCAACCTAGAGGCCGAACTGAAGGCGGCGGGAGCGAAGTGGACCGCGGGACAGACCTCGCTGTTTCAGATGTCTGAGGCCGAACTCAAGCGGCGCCTCGGCTACGTCCCCGGTCCCGGTGAACCCACGCTCGCTGAGCGCGAGGCTACCTCGGCCTCCCGGAAGAAAGAGACGCCACCGCCAGGCGTGCCGGCGACGGGTCCGCTAGCGGGGACTACCCCGTCGGCCTGGGACTGGCGCAACGTTGGCGGTCGCAACTTCATCAGTTCGATCAAGGATCAGGGCAGTTGCGGCTCGTGCGTGGCCTTTGGAACAGCGGCGGCCCTGGAGGGCGACGTCCGCGTCGCCACCGACGTGGCCCTCAGCGATCCAGGCGGCGGGGCCCTGCCCGACCTCTCGGAGGCCCAGCTCTTCTACTGCGGGGCCGGAGCGAACCAGTGCTCGGTAGGTTGGTACCCCTCGGCCGCCCTCAACTACGCCAGGGACACCGGCGTGGTTCCGGACTCCTGCTTCCCCTACAGCGCCGGTAACCAGCCCTGCAATCTCTGCTCCAACTGGCAGAACCTCGTGACCCGCATCTCGGCCTGGCACTACATCTCCTCGGTGGCCGACATGAAGGCCTACCTATCCAGCCGCGGCCCGCTGATCACCGCCTTCACGGTCTACCGGGACTTCTTCGGCTACTCCGGCGGGGTTTACTCCCATCAGAGCGGCGAGGCCGTTGGCGGCCACTGCGTCGCCTGCGTCGGATACAACGACTCAATACAGGCCTGGCTCTGCAAGAACAGTTGGGGCAGCGGTTGGGGAGAGGGCGGCTATTTCTGGATTGCCTACGGGCAGTGCGGGATCGACGCCTACATGTGGGCCGTAGACGGCTTGGCCAGGATATACCCCCTCTACGACGACATCTTCATGCGGGACAACCTTGCCGACATCGGCCAGGTTCCCTCGCCGCCTCCCGCCTACTACTCGCCCGACATCATCCCCTACGGCGACTTGCCCGTTGGCGACCCCGTTACGTTCTTCAAGAGCAACTACGGGCAGGATGTGGGCAAGGACATCTACAAGGGCCAGTACAACTACATCTACACCCGGGCCAAGAACCTGGCCCTCGGGCCGAAGGCCGGGAAAATCTACCTCTATTTCAGCCGGGCCTCCCTCCTTCTCTGGCCGTCTCTCTGGTCGGCGAACGCGATCCAGACCGAACAGGGCGGGGCCTCGGCCGCGGTCAGCGCCCAAGGCCTGGGCGAGGTCGTCGTGCCGGAATCGGCCTTCCTCTGGCAGCCGCCACCGCTTCCAGACCCGCAGGACCACTACTGCCTCGTCTCTCGAGTGGAGACAGACACGCATCCCAACCCGATTCCCCCCGACGGCTCCATTACCGACTTCGCCCAGTACGTGATGTGTAACCCGGCCGTCGGCTGGCGGAACGTGCGCCTTGTGGAGCACGACACACCGAGCCTACAGTTCAGGGTCGACCTCGTGGTCAATGAAGCGGTGAAGCTCTACATCGGTCTCGCCGCCACGGACCTCGACGGCTGCTCCGTCCAGTTCGCCTGTGGCGTGAAGGGGCCCAACCCGCCCCTGGTTCTGGACAAGACCCTCGTCTCGGGACCCAACGTGATCTACGGCATCTTCTCCGACGTCCCGGCCAAGTTCAGCGCGCCGATCACCGTCTCGTACTGGAAGGGCAGCCAACCGGTGAACCCCGGGGCAACCTTGAAGCTGGTGGCCTTCTACCCCATCGAGGGCGAAGCTCACCCGCTCGCGGCCTACGCCACGGATCTCGAGGCTCTCCTGCCCACCAAGGCCATCTTGGTCGGCGAGTTCATCCTGAAGATCGTGGACAGCAAGGCCGGCTCGGTGAGCGACGCCCCTCCGGCCGAGCCGGATCTGCCGCCGAAGGCGGTGTAGGGCCGGAAGAGCTACCCTAGCCGCGGCCCGGTTAGGGAGCGTGGAAGCGAAGGATCGCAAGCGAAGATCGCCCATCCCGGGCCTTTGGGGATGGGCGATCTTGGTCTTCGCGCGGTCCGCGACGCCGGCCCCGGTGCGACCGCCATCAGGTCCGACGCAGCCCGCGCAAGTAGCCCATTGTCCATCGCCAGTTGAGGACGAGGTGAATGAGGACGAGGCCGGCCAGAGCATAGCCGCTCCAGGTGTGGACCTCCTCAAGGTCGTCCCGAAAGTTGACGAGGCCCAGCCCGTTTCCGGCAGCGCCCCACTCGCCGCGGTCGTCCGGACCGAAATCGCCGATGTCCATGAGAATTCCGGTGGCCACCGAGAGAAGGCCGGATGCGAACAAAAGGACGGCGACAACGAAGAGCCAGGTGTTTCTTGAGGGCAGACGCGACGACTTTCTGGACACGATGAAACCCTCCTCGGGCAAGCTCAGTATGGGCCACTGGAAGGAGACTACCTGAGGGCGTGGAACCCTCCGAACGTCTGTTTGGTTTCCAGCATTCCCGCTTACGAAGAAAGCGTTTCAACAACCCAACGACCGGAGGGACCGAGTTTGAGTGACGACGAGAACCTCTTTCAACAACAGACCCGCGAGGCGCGGCGGGCCGAGGCCCCCCTGGCCGTCAGGATGCGACCCCAGGACTTATCGGAGTTTGTCGGTCAGGACCACATTGTCGGGCCGGGGACCATTCTCCGGCGGGCCATCGAGGGGGGCGCCCCGCCGTCCTGCATCTTCGCCGGTCCGGCCGGCACGGGTAAGACCACCCTGGCCCGTCTGATCGCCAGTCACACGGATTCGGTCTACGTGCAGATCAGCGCCGTGACCAGCAATGTGGCCGAAGTCCGGAGGCTGATCGACGAGGCTCGCCACCAGCTTACCCACTTCAACCGCCGGACCGTGGTCTTCCTCGACGAAATCCATCGCTTCAACAAGGCCCAGCAAGACGTGCTCCTGCCCGCGGTCGAGGACGGCGCGCTCATCCTGGTCGGGGCCACGACCGAGAACCCCTACTTCGCCCTCAATTCGGCCCTGCTCTCGCGCTGCCGGGTCTACAAGCTCGAGCCCCTGACAGAGGGCGACCTGGTCCTGATCGTCGAACGGGCCATCAAAGACGAGGAGCGCGGGCTTGGTCATCTCAAGGTCGATTTGCCCCCGGAGGCTCTCCAGCATCTCGTCCGGGTGGCCGACGGCGACGCCCGGGCCGTTCTCTCGGCCCTGGAGATGTCGGCCCGGGCCACCGGTCTCGACGAGGATGGGCGGCGCCAGGTGAACCTGTCCACGGTGGCCGAGGCCGTCCAGCGCCGAGCCCTCAACTACGATCGCGGGGGCGATCAGCATTACGACACCATCTCGGCCTTCATCAAGAGCATGCGTGGCGGCGATCCCGACGCCGCCCTCTACTGGCTGGCCCGCATGGTCTACGCCGGGGAGGATCCAAGGTTCATTGCCCGTCGCATTGTCATCTGCGCGGCCGAGGATGTCGGCAACGCCGACCCCCGGGCCCTGACCGTGGCCACGGCGGCGGCGGAGGCCGTGGCTCTGGTCGGCTGGCCGGAGGGTCGCATCCCGCTGGCCATGGCCGCGGCCTACGTGGCCACCGCGCCAAAGAGCAACGCCGCCATGGGCATCGACGCCGCCCTGGCCGACGTGATGAACGAGTCGGGCGGTCTGGTGCCGGTGCACCTCCGGTCGTCGAGCTACCCCGAGGACGACAAGCGGCCGGCAAGCGGGGGGGCCTCCACCGGCGCCAAGGCTTCCGCCGTCGGAGGTCCGGGCTACGTCTACCCACACGATTTCCCGGGCCACCACGTGCGGCAGCAGTACCTGCCCGACGACCACCCGCGCGGGCGATACTATAAGCCGTCGGAGATGGGCTACGAAGCAACCTTGCGTGAGCGTATGTCGCGGTGGTGGCCGGAGCTCGGGGTGAAGAACGGGGCTGGCGACGCGACCCCCGGAGCAGGTTCCGCCCGTGGCCGGCAGGGACAGAAGCCACTCGACTCGAAAGGCAACACTTGAAGTGTGACCGGACGCGCCGGTGTCTCCGGCGCATGCAGGAAGCCAAGAGGCGTCCTGTAGAGTCAAGGGGAGGATTCCTGGTGGAAGTATTCGAGGCAATTGCCAAGAGACGGAGCATTCGCAAGTACGTCCCACTTCCGATTCCCGAAGACAAGCTCCAGCGGGTCTTACAGGCCGCTCAGGCCGCTCCGTCGGCCAGCAACAGGCAAGAGTACAAGTTCATCGTTGTGAAGGACCAGGAGACAAGGGAACGCTTGGTCCGCGCCGCGGCGGATCAGGGTTTTCTGGCCGAGGCCGGCGTGGTGATCGTGGCCTGCGCCACCGATCCATCGCGCAAGTGGCACGCCGTCGACGTTGCCATCGCCATCGACCACATGACCCTGGCCGCCGTGACCGAGGGTCTCGGAACCTGCTGGATCGGCGCGTTTGAAGAAGAGGCGGTCAAGTCGATTCTGGGCATCCCCGACAACGTCCGGGCGACCATGCTCCTCGTGCTTGGCGTCCCGGCCGAAGAAGGCCGGCCCCGCCAGCGCAAGAGCCTTGGCGAGCTTCTGATGCAGGACAAGTGGCAGGAGTAGAAGGCGGAGTCAAGCAAGAAGGTATCGCTTTGAGGGCGGGCTGACCCGTCGGTTCGCGATTCGGGCTTTCTGCTATAATGATGATCGCGTGCGCCCGTAGCTCAGCGGTGGAGCGACCGGCTCATAACCGGTTGGTCGTAGGTTCGAATCCTGCCGGGCGCACCAGCGAAGAAGACGGCGCGGCCGGTGCCGCGATGGGCTTGGCGGCAAAGCGTCGGGTTGCCGCGCTAGGGCCGGTAAGCTATAATTAAAAAGCTTCAAAAGCCCGTCAAGAGTTGCCTTTGACAATGCCATCAGTTCAACCGGCCCCATGGTCTAAAGGTTAGGACATCACCCTTTCAAGGTGGTAATCCGGGTTCAATTCCCGGTGGGGTCACCAGGTTTGGGTGGGCGGATAGCTCAGCGGGAGAGCGCTCGACTCACATTCGAGAGGTCCCGGGTTCGATCCCCGGTCTGCCCACCAGGTTTGGTAAGGTTTCTGATGCAAAGCGGCCGCCACGAGGCGGCCGCTTTGCTCTACGTCCTTCATCCTGGTCTAATGATACGGTGCTAGACTTAAACGCGACTCCAGGCTCGTCACCTCGAAGGGAACGGACGGGGAGGCCACCGACGTGAGGCTGCTCGTAGTCGAAGACGAACCGGGTATCTTGGCCTTTCTCAGGCAGGGTCTCACTGAAGAAGGTTTCGCGGTCGACGTGGCGACCGATGGTGAGGCGGCCGTGGACTTTGCCCTCTCGGCGCCCTACGACGTGATCATCTTGGACCTTATCCTTCCGAGGAAGGACGGGCTCGAGGTTTGTGGCGAATTGCGCCGGCGAGGTCTGGCCACTCCCATTCTCATGCTCACGGCCAGGGGAACCGTGGACGACAAGGTTCAAGGCCTCTATGCCGGCGCCGACGACTATCTGGTCAAGCCCTTCGCATTCCCGGAACTTCTCGCTCGCTTGCGGGCTTTGCTCAGGCGTCCGGCCTCCGCTCTTCCCGCTGTCCTCAAGGTGGGCGATCTCAGCCTCGACCCGGGCGCCCGTCGCGCGGAACGGGCGGGAGCGCTCATCGATCTGACACCACGCGAGTTCTCCCTGCTGGAGCTGTTCATGCGCCACCCCGGACAGGTTCTGACCAGGACCCGAATTGCCGAGCACATCTGGAATTTCGATTTCTGTTGCCAATCCAATGTGGTTGATGTCTACGTCAGCTACCTGCGTCGGAAGATAGAGGCGGGTTTCCAGACCAAGCTCGTCCACACCGTGCGGGGCGTCGGGTACAAGATGGAGGTTCCCTCAGGCAGATGAAATCGCTCCCCATCCGGTTGCGGCTGACGCTCTGGCACACCCTGCTGCTGGCCGTGCTGCTGACCTCGTTCAGCGTGTTCGTCTACCTCAGTATGACTCGATCGCTTCACGCCCAGGTCGACGCCGGACTCCGGCTCGTGGCCGGTCAGATCATGACCACCATTCAGGACGAGGATGGCTGGCCCGGATTCCAGAACTCGGACACGGCCCAGCCTGGCTCGACTCTTCTTGCAACCAGAGGGTTCGCCCTCCGCCTCATCACCGAGAAAGGGACGGTTATCGGCGGAACCGGGAACTACCGTCGTCTTCCGCCGGGACCGCCCTCGGAAGGGTTGGCCACGGTGTTCGTCGACGAAGATTCGTGGCGCATCTACACGACGCTGATCGTGGCTTCCACCGCGGACGGGGCGGCCGGCCAGGAAGCGGAGGGACCCATGGAGGCCGGCGTAACCCCGGGACGCGCCTTCTTGCAGGTCGCCCAGTCTCTGGCGGGGGTGAACGAGGCCCAGGGTCGGCTAGGGGGTCTCCTGTTAGCCGGCGTCCTTCTCGGGTTGATTCTGGCCGGCGCCGGCGGCGTCTTCCTGGCCGACCGGGCCCTGAGACCGATAGACGCCATCACCAGGCAGGCCAGTCGCATCGGGGCCGAAACTCTTGACGGAAGACCGCGGGACCCTGATCGGAGACTGGGTCTTGCCCTTCCCGCCGACGAAGTGGGCCGGCTGGCCCGGACTTTCGACGAGATGCTCGACCGGTTGCGGGAAGCCTTCCGCCGCGAACGTCAGTTCACGGCTGACGCGGCCCACGAACTCCGGACCCCTCTCACCGTGCTCAAGGGCTCGATCGGCGTGACCCGGCGCCGTTCCAGGACCAAGGCGCACTATGAGGAGGTTCTGGCCGAGGCCGAGGCGGAGGTGGATCGCCTCATATCCCTGTCTGAGGATCTCCTGCTCCTGGCCCGAACCGAGCGTCTTGCCGGGGTGATGAGCGCGGCCACTCCGACGGCCGACATGGCCATCGTGGCGGCCTCGGCCGTCGATCGCCTGCGGCCGCTGGCGCAAGCCAAAGGAGTCTCACTCTCACTCGACCTCGCCTTGCCGGGACCTCTGATGGCCGCCGGTGATCCGAGCGCCCTCGGTCGTGTTATTTACAATCTTGTTCACAATGCCATTAAGTTCAGCCAACCCGGCGGGCTCGTGGCAATCGAGGGATCGGTGGCGGACGATGGCCGGACGGTGCGCGTTAGGGTTACTGACAGCGGGTGCGGCATCGCTCCCGAGGACCTGCCCCACATCTTCGATCGGTTCTACCGCGCGGATCGGGCGCGTCGCCGCGTGAGCGGTGACGCGCCCGATCTCCAGGGAGGCGTGGGGCTGGGTTTGACCCTGGCCCGCTCCCTCGCCCGGGCCTTTGGCGGAGACATAACCGCCGAGAGCACGCCCGGCCGGGGCAGCTTGTTCACGGTTCTTCTGCCCCGGCCCTAGCGCTCCGGGAGGTGGCGCCTAGCCACCCGATTCAGTCTCGTTCTCCGACTCGGTGTCGGACTGGTTCTCCGTCAACAGCACGGTTCCGTCGCCGGCGTCAACCGTAACTTCGGTTCCATTGTCGAGTTCGACGGTGTAAACGAGGTAGCCGTCTTCCGCGTCGAGGTCGACCTTCGTGACGGTCGCCCCCAAAGCGGTGGCCACGGCCGCGGTCCCGGCCTGCTCGGCCGTGATCTTAGCCAGGGTCGTGAGGTCGGTCGGCTCTGGATCGACTATTCTGATGGAGCCAACGAAGGTGGCGCCGTCCGAGTTCTGGACGTCGGCGTCCTCGTCGACCTCGGTGTCCGGGGCGGTCGACGTTTCGGCCTGCGCGACGGAACTCGATTGCGTCTCCGGGACCGTCAGCGCCGCACCGCCATTATTGGCGATGGCTAGGGCCGGGAAGGCCACGAGCATCAAGGCTATGGCCGCCAGTGCGAGCATCCTGATTCTGATTGGGTATCCCTCCTTTCGGGCGCGCCCGTCTCGAGCGCGGTAAGTGAATTCGTACTCATTATGAAAGGGTTGGGTGAGGAATCCGTTAAGCCCCGGTGAGGGTTCCCTAGATGGCCAGGCGCGGCCGGTCTTATCTAACCAGGAAAGGGTTAGGGGGAGGGTCTTGTCGAATGCTCCATCCCGTGGACATTCCGATTTCGGTGCGGCCGCCGGCATGGCCGCCCGGTGACGGAGGAGACAATCAGTGACAACCCCGACCCAGAACGCCGTGCCCAAGCGCAACGAACTGCCAGACGAGGTCAAGTGGCGGCTGGAGGATATGTACCCCTCCGATGCCAAGTGGGAAGAAGACTTCGCCCAAGTGCGGGAGCTACTGCCCAGTCTCCAATCCTATCAGGGCCGGCTTACCGCCTCCAGCCAGGATCTCCTTGAGGCTCTGGGCCTTGAGGAGACGATCGGCCGGCTGATCGATCGCGTTTTCGTCTACGCCCGGATGCGCTGCGACGAAGACAACGCCGTTGCCGCTCACCAGGCCATGGTTGACAGAGCCACGGCTCTCCTCACCGAGACCGCGGCCGCCGCCGCCTTCATGCTCCCGGAGATCCTGGCCGCCGAACCGGCCCGGATCACCGCGATGTTGAGCGAAAACCCCGGGTTGGCCCTCTACCGCCACAAGCTGGAGAACATCCTCCGGCATCGGCCCCACACCCTAACGGCGGAGATGGAGCAGCTCCTGGCCCAGACGCTGGAAATGGCTCAGGGACCCAAGACCATTTTCAACATGCTGGCCAACGCCGACCTCAAGTTCCCCACCCTTCAGGACGAGGACGGAAAGGAGATCCCTCTCACCGAAGGTCGCTACCTTCATCTCCTGCGGTCGGGCGACCGGCGAGTCCGGCGCGAGGCCTTCGAAAGCCTCCTTCGCACCTACGGAAAGTTTGCCAACACCTGGGCCGCCATCCACTCCGCCAGCGTCAAGAAGGATGTCTTCTACGCCCGGGTCCACAAGTTCCCGTCTGCCCTGGAGGCCTCCCTCCACGCGGACAATGTCCCGCTCACCGTCTACAAGGGTCTGATCGAAGCCGTCCACCAGCACCTACCCCTTCTCCACCGCTACATGGACGTGCGGAAACGTCGCCTGGGACTGGACCGGCTGGCCATGTACGACCTCTACACGCCCATGGTCAGTGAAGCCGACCGCAAGATCCCCTACCAGGAGGCCGTGAAAACCGTCGAAGCCGCCCTCCAGCCACTGGGGGAGACCTATCTCGGGAGCCTGAGAGAGAGCTTTGCCAGTCGCTGGATCGACGTTCTGGAGAACGAGGGCAAGACCAGCGGCGCCTACTCCTGGGGCGCCTACGGCACGCACCCCTACGTTCTCTTGAACTACCAGGACAACGCCCACGACATGTTTACCCTGGCTCATGAGATGGGGCACGCCCTCCACACCCATTTCTCCGAAACGAATCAGCCCTACATCTACGCGGATTACGCCATTTTCGCGGCCGAGGTGGCCTCGACATTCAACGAGAACCTGCTCCTGAGCTACCTCCTGGGCCGGACCACGGACGAGACGGAGCGCCTCTATCTGGTCAACCATCACCTGGAGGCCGTGCGCACAACCGTCTACCGCCAGACCATGTTCGCCGAGTTCGAGATGTTGACCCACGAGAAGGTTGAAGCCGGCGAGGCCCTCACCCCCGAGTTGCTGAACCAGATCTACCGGGACCTAAACGTGATGTACTACGGACCCCAGGTAGAGGTAGGCGACGATATCGCCCTGGAGTGGGCCCGGGTGCCCCACTTCTACACCCCCTTCTACGTCTACAAGTACGCCACGGGCTACTCCGCCGCCGCGGCCCTGGCCCAGCAGATCCTGCGGGAAGGCCGGCCCGCCGTTCGCCGCTACCTGGAATTCCTCGGCTCCGGCGGTTCCGATTACCCGATTAATCTTCTCCGGAGAGCGGGCGTGGACATGACCACCTCCCAGCCGGTGGAGGAGACCCTCCGGGTGTTCGGGGAGCTGGTCGGGGAAATGGAGAAGGCGACGGAAACCCCGCGCCCGGAGTAGGGGAGTAGGGGCGGGCCACTTCCGCGGCGAGAAGCCGGCGGCTTCCGGCCTCCGAGACCGGTCAAATGGCTGGCCAGGCCTCGCCCTCGCGCTGGCTCGAGAGTTTCCTCGCCATCGGGGAAAGCTGTTCGCTCGGGGTACCTTGTCAGACGTGAAGGAGCCTTCTCCGGTGCTTCAGTCCAAGCGGCGCGGCCTGGCCGCCCTACTCCTCACCGCCCTGGCCGTTTCCCTCCTGGGCGCGGGGTCGTGGTCGATCGGCCGGACCCTTGGTGGTCCCTACGCAAGACCCGCTCCGAGTGGCATCCTGTTCCGGACCCTGGGCACCGCCGCCGATTTTGCCGCCGGGATGCGCAGCGGGGTGAAGATCGACGAGCCGGCCACCCTGGTCCTCGATCCGACGGATGGTCTCCAGCCCGAGGCCGACACGACCGGCGGTCTTCGCACGGGCGCCGATGCCGCGGGCGCCTACAACGGAGGAACCTTCCTCTACGGCACCTACCTTTCGCCAATAGTCAGCGCCGGAGCGGGGGCGGGCAGCGCCGGAGCGGGGGCGGGCAGCGCCGGAGCGGGGGTGGACCAGATCGTGGCCTCCTGGTGCGCCGACACTCCCGAGGGCACCTGGCTCCAGGTGGACGCCCGGGCTCTCCAGGACGGCGCCTGGACCAAGTACTACACCATGGGCGTCTGGGCCTCGGGTACCTCGACGGTCAGGCGCCACAACGCCGGCCCCCAGGAAGACGCCGACGGCCTGGTCGACACCGACATCCTCAAGCTCAAGACCGTTGCCTCGGCCCTGCAACTGCGGGCCACGCTGTTCACGACCGATCCTGACGTCACGCCGAGGTTGCGCCGGCTGTCGGTGGTGGCCACCGGCCCATCCGCCGGCCCGGGCTCGACTTCCGGAGGGACCTCCGACTGGGCGCGGGGAGGCAAGGTCCCGGTCCGGTCCGCCGGGTCCTCGGGGTGGGCCTGGGGCGCCAGTCTGGCCGTGCCGGAGCGCCGTCAGAACGACTTCCCGGACGGGGCCGGCTGGTGCAGCCCCACCTCGCTATCGATGCTCATGGCCTTCTGGGCCCGCCAGACCGGGAATGCCGCCTGGGACCGGACCGTCCCCGAGACGGCCGCCGGGGTCACGGACTACGCCTACGGGGGCGCCGGAAACTGGACCTTCAACACGGCCTACGCCGCCAGTCTGGGGTTCGACGCCTACGTGACCCGCTTTGGGTCGCTGGCCGAAGTCGAGCGGTGGATTGAAGGCGGCGTGCCGGTGGCCATCAACATCGCCTTCGAGCAAGGGGAACTCGACGGCGCGCCCATGCCCTCCAGCGACGGGCACGTGATCGTCATCCGGGGTTTCAGCCGCGCGGGCGATCCGATCGCCAACGATCCGGCGGCAAGAGCCGATCAGGGGGAGAAGGTCAGGATCGTCTACGACCGGGGCCAACTCGAGAGGGCCTGGCTCGGGAGTTCCAGCGGCACAACCTACGTTCTCTTCCCGCCGGACTACCCGACGCCGTAGGCCGCCACCGCTGTCCGGGCCACCCGCCAGAGCAGGATCACGCCGATTAGCCTTGTCACCGCCCCGATGCCTATGCCCATCCTGACGCCCGTCATCGAGGCCACCCACACGCCCAGAAGCGGCGCCGAGAGAACGACCAGACCATTCACGATGTTGAAGACGGCAATGTAGGTCGAGCTATCCTCCTGGGGGGCGACCTCAAGGATACTGTTGAAAGCGCTGAGGTCGAATCCGGAGACGAAGGCGGAGAAGATGAACTCGATGACCGACGGTGCCCAGGCGGTTTGGATGAAGCAGTAGAGGAGGCCGTGCAGGGGCCGGACCGTGGCGCAGAGGGCCAAGGTCCGCCGGTGACCGTAGCGATCGGAGAAGCGACCCCAAAAACGGTAGGTGAGAACCGCGGCCAGACCACCGGCGGTGTAGAGCAGTCCAATCCAGAAGGTCGACATGTGCATTTCCCGGACGAAGAGGATCGGGTAGAGAGCCTGGGGCATAAACAGGCTAAACCAGAAGATGGCCATGGCCGTCATGAATGACGTAAACTGGCGGTTTTTTCGCAGGCGGCCCAGAGACCGGAGGATGTCGGTCCCGGCTTTGCGCCGCTCCTCCGCCCGCGCTGACGACGGGGGCTCCCGGAGGGTCGTCAGGTAGTAGACCGAGACCATGAGAAAGACGAACGAGGTCAGGTTGAGGATCGTATAGTTGGCGGGGAAAGGCAGGGCCGTCAGAAGCCAGCCGCCGAGGGCCGTGGCCAACAGGGTCGCCGCGCTGATGAAGGCATTCCGCTGTCCGAAGATCTGGCCCCGGTGTTGGGGTGGAAAGAGCCTCTGCACGAGGGCCGTCCACGTGAGGCCGGCGACCGAGGCGGGCAGGTTCATGAGCGCCACGGCCAGGACGAAGACCCAGGCTCTGGGGACCGGCAGAAACGGCAGGAGGGCGAAGAGAAGGAAGAAGGACCGGCTGAGGGCCGCCCAGAGGACCACGACCGGGAGCTTCCGCCGGGTCCCGCCGGCTAAGAGGGCCCCGATGGCCTGGCCGATCATCCCGACCAGAGCCGGCAGCGAGACCAGGAGTCCCACCATGTAGTTCGTGGCCCCGAGAGCCATGGCGAAAACGCTCATGAACGGATTGAAGAACCCCGTCATCACGGCGAAGGCCATGCCGTCGAGGAGACTCTGGCGGACGTTGTGCCGAAGCGTGGGGTCGATCGTTTCGGGCTCGACCGGGGGTATGGCTATCACGCGGCCATAATACGCCCCGCCCGCCCCGGATACCTCTGTCACGGTGCCGCGAAACCCCAGCTATCCTCCTTTTCCGGCGACGGCCCCGGGTCTCGGCCGGCGGGCGCGGCAGGCCAGTTGCCGCGCCCGCCGCGCCCGCTTTCCACTTTACGTCTGCAGGTCGGGTCCGTAGGACGACGCGTACTCCACGGCTTGATCGACAAGGGGGAACAGGGCCAGGCACCTGACGCTGCAGTAGACCAGGCATAGGATGGGGAAGGGCTGGGTTGACGCCGACAGCTCGTTGACGCTCTTCACGGTTTGTCACCTCCTCCGGCGATCCACCGCCAACATGAAGGACTCTGGCTTGACTGTACGACGGCCTTGTTCTGGCTGTCAATGGAGCAGACGCCAGTGTCTGGAGGCAATCGGCCCGGCGCGACAGAAATGGCCTCCGCTGTAGCTAGTGAGGTGAGACCTTAGCTACTTCGTCGAGCGCCACAGGGAAGAAGAGTTCGGCTTTGAGGCAGCCTATTAGGATCGCGCTTTGGTGGCAAGACGGGCAATTGACTTTCCCGGTCTCGAGTAGGACCGCCACTTGGACTACTCCCGGTTTCGCGGGGTCGATGCCCGGACGGAACCGGCTCGTGTCCACGCCCTCCTGGGGGGCGACGTCCTGGTCCGCCGGCAGGAAGCGGCGGTTCGCAGGACGGTGACGCCGATACGGCGAAACGAGTGGCATGAAGGAGCTTTCCGGAATGCTGGGGTGTCCCTATCAGGTCAGTGACCAGGCTCAGGCGTGCCATGGCATACGCTCTGCTGGCCGCGGCCCTGTTCGGAGCGGCGACACCCGCGTGTAAGGTCCTCCTATCGGGTCTCACGTCGTTCCAGCTCGCGGGGCTGCTCTACCTGGGCGCGGCTCTGGGCGTCGCCCCTGCGGCGTGGCGAGGAGGGGGTATCCGTCTACCGGCGAGAGCCGATAGACGAAATCAGATCCGGTTGCTCGGCGCGGTCGTCGCCGGGGGCATCTGCGGGCCCGTGCTTCTGCTGTTCGGCCTTCGCCTCGCAGAGGCGGCGTCCGTCTCCCTCTGGCTGAACTTTGAGGTCGCAGCAACCGCCCTGCTGGGCGTCCTTGTCTTCCGTGAGCACCTGGGGTTGCCGGGCTGGGCCGGCGTGGCTTGCACGTTCGCCGGGGCGGTTCTCCTATCTCTGCGCGACGGAACCGCGGGACTCGCGGCTGGCGCCCTCGTGCTCCTGGCGTGCCTGTTCTGGGGGCTGGATAATCACCTGACGGCCCTCATCGACGGAATCACCCCCAGCGAGAGCACCTTCTGGAAAGGGTTGGTGGCTGGTGGGACGAATCTGGCCATCGGACTCGCCCTTGATCCCCTCGTCCCGGCTATGCCGGTTGTCGCTGCTGCGCTGGTCGTCGGCCTGTGCGCGTACGGCGCGAGTATCGTCCTCTACATCACGTCGGCCCATGCCCTTGGTTCCACCCGCGCGCAGATTGTCTTCGCCAGCGCCCCGTTCTTCGGTGTCGTTCTCTCAGTTCTGTTTCTCAGGGAATCGCTCACCTTCATCCACCTGGGGTCGGGACTGCTGTTCGGTGCGGGCATCGGCTTCCTTGCTCTTGAGCGCCATACACACGTTCACGGGCACGAGGCTATCGAGCACGAGCACGAGCACGGGCACGAGAACCCGCACGATGACGGGCATCACGATCACGATCATCCCGGGTTGGCAGACTCGGCGCGACGCGGGCACCGACACGATCACGTGGCGACGACGCACGACCACCCCCATTTGCCGGACCTACACCACCGTCACAGGCATGGCTCACACGACTAGGTGGTCCAGGAGCTCGCCCAGGTCTTTGGCCTTCCCGGCCAACTCGTGGCTTTCCAACAGCCCGATCTCAAAGAGACGGGTCAACTGCGGGTAGGGTTCCGGAAGCCCGAGAATGTCCACGACTTGCTCGCGGAGGCGTGCCAGAGCCGGCCGAGGGACTGGAGCTGTAGTAGGGGAGCCACTGGCCACGGAGGCGCTCCCAATGACCCCCTTCGTCCCGGAGAGGGACGGCATAGACCAGGAGGTTCCCTATCTCGAGCTCGAAGGGGTCGGGTCCAGAGGTCCAGTGACGGGCCTGGGGCTTGAAGCGGCCGTCATGGAAATCGACCTCGATGTTGGAGTATCGGCCCGCCGATATCGGCCCCCGAGGCGTCTACCTGGGCCTGACTTCGGACCAGGGCGAGTTCTTGGCCCCTCACCTGACTCCCGAGTCCTTGGCGTCGGCTGCCTTCAGCCAGTCCCACGCCTCCGGTAGGCCCGCCCACCAGACGATAGCCATACGGGCGTAGTCCACCGCCTCGTCCTCCCCGCCAATGACGAATGCCGTGCGGCCCAAATCGACGTGGGGTTGCCTGCGCCCCGAAAGATAGGCGGGCACGTGGGGGTTTGCCCTTAGGGCCACCTTCTCAAGCCTGGCCACCGTTCGCGGCGCCGCTCCCCGGGCCAAGGCGAGCCACAGGCGCTCGTAGGCCAGGCAGGCTGTCACGTCCACAGCGTACCGCCTCACAAGTCGCGCCAGGGCCTGGAGGTCATTCTTCTCGTGGTAGATATGGAGAACCTCGAACCGGACACCGAGGTGGTCATCCCCATCCCAGTTCATGAGTTCCTCATAGAGAGCCCGCGACTCGTCGAAGTGGCCCCCGTCCATCAGGCAGCGGGCCAGGGCCATCCGGGCCCGGAGAAAGGGGCGCGCGACAACGCTACCGTAGAGACCCCCGGCCGGATCACCCTCTCCACCCGCGACCGTCTCCTTCTTGTGGGACTCGAGCCACCCCTCATCGCTCGCCCCCCGGCTCGAGAGAGCGACCGCCTTCTCGAAACACTTACGCTGCTTGACCCAAGTCCGCTCGCGCTCAGCCAGGATCAGCCAGGCGTCGCTGCACCGCTCGTCCAAGGCCAGCGCTTCCCGGGCTAGCCGGTAGCGGTCCTCACCGTCCGCTTCCCAGGCGTCGAAAGCCTTCTCCTGGGCCTTCTCCATCCGGCTTCGTGGCGGGACACTGGCCAGCGCTCTCTGCCCCTCCGGTGAGGAGAGGAGCCGGTTGATCTCTAGGTGGCTTTTCCAGCGGCGCGAGGCGAGAAACCTCTGGACCTGCGCCATGAGGCGCTCGGTCGGCCGTGGCGGGGGCGCCACGGAGTAGCTCCGCGGAAGCGGGATGCCCCGCGGGGAGTCAGGGGATGGTGACAAGCGAATTGCCCCCCTCGCGGTTACTTGGCGCCTGATGGCAAGTAACTTCGGGGGGCCGACCAGGTTGACCTTGGGCGCCCTCCCCTTTCCGAGGAGAGCGCCCTCGTTGACTCCCTACTTAACGGCTTGCCTGTTGCCTACCTGATATCCACCGGCAGCATCGGCTCAGCGCTCAGCACGCCCGGACCAGGCGGGGTCCCGACGTAGAAGAGCACATACTGGGTCGAGGCCTCGACCTTCCCGTCGTGGACGTAGGCGGCGGCGTAGCAGTGCCACCCGGCCTGCGGCTTGGGGTTGAAGGCGAAGCCTCCGTCCGCGGCGGTGGTCGCGCTCTCACGGAGCGTCCACTGGGCTGGTAGGTTGACACAGGCCGCGAGGTCGGCCTCGTAGAGGCGGATCTCGCCGCCCGAGAGGCCCTGCCACGTCGTGACCGGCACCCCGATGATCCCCCCGGTCGTGACCCAGTTCCCGATGTTGCCTTGCAGGGTCAGGGCCTGGCCGGGCGTGAAGGGCCCGTCGCCCGGGTCGTCGAGCGCGAACTCGTAGGCCGGCGGCGGCAGGAAGATACCGATTGGCCCCTGTTCCGGGGTCTTGATGTAGCAGAAGGCCGGATAGGAGGTCCCCCAGCTCTGCTTCACATTCATGGGCAGCAGGGCCGGGTCTGCCGAGTAGGCCTGGGTCTCGTACTTGTTCACGGTCTGGCAGGCGTCGTTTCTCTTCAGCCGGGCCACCTCAAAGCCCCGGATCTCGGCCTTGACGTCGGTCGTGGTCTCGCTGTTCACGATGGCCATGACCTCGATGAACCAGCGGTTACCGGCGCTCGGCGGCCAATGGTCCGCGGCGTAGGCGGGCAGCGGCACGTCGATGACGACCTGCTTGCTGCTATCCGGGCAGTTCTGGGGGTCCTGGTTTGGCGTGTCCCAGATGAGCTGGGCCACGTGCCCACCCGATCCCGGTGTGGCCCCTTCGACCCCCAGTTTGATCTTGAGGCAGTTGCGGCCGGTCGAGCAGAAGACCCGGATGCGGGCCGTGTAGGCATAGGCCGTGGCGGACGTGTCGAACGGCTTGGTCACGAAGTAGCGGAAGGAGGTGAACTGGGTGTCCGCCACGTCGTAGGGGATGTTGAAGTAGCCGCTGCCGTTGAAAGTGTCGCCCCGGCTGTCAAGGCAGCGTAAGTAGCCCGTGTAGGTCGTGGTCTGGCCCGCGACCGTCCTCGTCGTGGTGGCGTTGTCGTTGTAGCCCACGATGGTGACGCAGTGATCGACATTCTGCCAGTTTCCGTTGACCCACGACAGCGGGCCGAGGGCCGTCAGCGGCCCGAAGCGGCGGAGGTACCACTTTAGGCCGTCGACCCCTTCCGACTCCACGGCGATGGGGTCGGACCAGTCGGTCATCGTGTAGAGCGCGGCCTCGGCCTTGTCGGCCGCGTCGGGCTTGGGCATCTTGTCGAAGACGTACTTCCAGACGATGTTCCCGTGCTCGTCTTTGACGAATTCACCGTACTGGTTCTTGACCGGGACCAAGACCAGCGGGTCGAAATCGGAGGGCAAGGACGCCTCGGCGCAGATGCCGGCGAACCCGCTGGGGCTATCGCCCTCCAGGATCTGCTCGGTGAAATCCGGCCAGCTGGTCCAGGGGTCATTCGGGTGCGCGGCCGCGTACTGGTCGCGGGCGTAGTCGTTGGCGTACTGGAGCCACCAGTAGGAAAAGTCGGGCGCGTACCTGTGCTCCATCTCGCGGAGGATGCTCGTGGCGTGAACCGCGGCCCGCCGGATCTGGCCGCCCCAGCCGTCCTGGTCGCCGATGAGGGTGACGTACTGCCAGTAGTCCAAGTAGGTGGGTGGCGGGCTCGCGGGGATGTTTGGGATCATGGTCTTCGGCGGCGCGGCCTTCTTGCCGGCGGCCGCCAGCACGAAGGCGTCGTAGAGTCCCGGCAGGCCCGTCGGCGGCTCGTCGGGGTTCTCCCCCAACAGCCATTCGCCGGGCGGCGTCCCCGGAATCTTAAAGATGTCGCCGAGGAGAGGGGGCACGTCGGCGCTGCGGTCGACGATGGGCGGCGAGTCGATGAGGACGCGCCAGTTGGGGCCGTCCCAGGAGACGGCCGCCCCGAGGGCTTCGCTGACGAAACGAAGGGGCACGAGGATGCGGCCTCGGATGTTGGCCGGCGGGGCGTCAAGGGTGAACGGCCGGCCGTTCACCAGGGCCGTGGCGTTGCCTACCTGAAGGACGATGGTGATGCCGCCCTTGTGGGCGTAGACGGTCTGGGTCAGGCCATCCCATCTATCGACAATGGCCCCCAGGGCCTCGAAGATCACGCGCATGGGCACGAGGAGGCGGCCGTTGATGTTGGCCGGTTGAACATCGAATGATAGGGGACCGGTGTCGAGGTAGATCTGGGGCGCCGGGGGTTCCGGCTGCGGGTTCAGGGCCAGCGCGCGGGTGGCGGGCGGGCAGGCGACGAGCATACCGGCGACGAGAGCTGCGGTGATGATGGCGGAGATTCCCAGGGTTGAGGCTTTCTTTCGGTGGTTCATATCTCCACTCTCCTAACGCCCCACCCAAAGCGATGGGTCCTAGCTAGTTATGCCACGTCTATCCGTGAATCCCTTCTCCGCCTGGAGGGGCTGGGCCGGCCCCGCCGGATCGACCCGGCCGTGCTGGAGAAGGCGGTAGCTCTCCGGGAGGAGGAGTATCGTTGTCGACGGCGTGGCTCCCGCCGAAAGCGCCGAGCTAGACGCGGCCCGAGGGGAACGACGGCCAGCGACGCGGTGGAGAGCGCCACGCCGGCGATGAGGCTGGGGGAGGACGGTCCAGTGGAGGACAAAGCGCGGCTCCTGCCCGGTAGGGGTCATTAGCTGCGAACGCAACGGCTCGGGTGAACCCCATTCGCTCTGGAAGCTTGCCGGCGTTCCCGGGGGCGCGGAAATGGTCCGGAAGACGCGCTCGCGGTTCCGCGGTCGCCAGGCGTCAAAACAGAAGCTCCTACAAAGCCCTAGAACCCCGCGGCCTCGACCAGCGTGTACTCGTAGACGCCGGGCGGGGTGTTGCAGTAACTGGTGTGCAAAACGAGCGGGAAGTCTGGGTTGACACACCAGGAGGTCGTCACAACGCCGTCGCCGAGGACCTTCATCGTCCAGGCGCCCTCGTAACCCTCGAGCCCGGCGTAGGCGCCCGTGCCTTTCACCTCAAGGGAGACCTCGCCGCTGTCCCCCTCGAAGGACCACTTGTCGCCAACGCTCCACGGGCAGTCGGCAAGGAACGTATCCCAGCGGCACATTAGAATCGGCACCATGCAGATGGGCAGGGGGGCGACCCTGAAGTCGGCTAGAGGGTCTTCGGCCGAGACCGTTTCGTCTCCCGAGAAATCGTTTCCGTCGAAGTTGCCGACGTAGGCGATCTTGAGCCGGCCGCCGCCCGCGTCGGAGATGCTCCAGGCGAACCAGCCATTCTCCACGGCGCCGGAGTATTCGGCGCGGATGGTGTACTTCACGTACTCACCGGCTTTGAGCAGGCCGTAGGCCCAGGTCTTGCCGCTGGTGGATCCGCCGCTGCCACCGCCCGGCGCGGCGCCTCCGCCCTGGGCTCCGTCCCCGGGAGCGGCTATCGGCTTCTTGCCGCAGCCCGTCAGAGGAAGGGCCATGATCATGACCGCCAGGATCAGCGGCCCGCTACTCCCGCTCGAAGCCGTGGCTCGACAACTTCAGGGTGCGGCTGTTCTCGGTGACCGTCCGGACCACGTTTTCGGGGGCCCCTTCGGGAATGGTGGCCTCAATCTCCAGGGTAACCCGCACCTCGGCGCGGGGCAGGGCCCGATACCGCCCGGCCACATCATCGTAGCTATCGGCGTAGGCAAACGAGTCCCGCCCCCAGATGACGCAGGCCAACCCGTCGCGGACAGCCCCCACGAGTACTGAAGGGTTCTTGAGGCGCGGGAGGTACAGGTAGCGGGCGAAATCATCAACCAGTTGAGCCACGGCGACATGGTCGCCACGCCACAGGAACACGTCATGGCCAAGGTCGATGCGAGTCCTCCGGCCTAGTGAGCGATTGCCAACGTAGCTTACGGGAAGGAATTAGCATGCAGTTGGTAAGGCCATTTCGGGTAACCAAGTCCCTGACGCGTTCAGTCACAAGGATGAACCGGGGATAGCCATTGACCGTGAAGAAATCGGAGCCGTCCCATTGCTCTTTGTCCACAATAATCCCGTTCCGGTAGGAGGAGTATCGGATCAGGTTACAGGCCTCACAGGTCTCAATGACCCTGATGCCCGATTCAGGGCAGGCGTCACCGCCTTTGCCAGTCACCGACAATTCCCATAGCACTGGAGCAAGGACCCCGTCGCTCCCCCTTTGCTTCTTTACCTTCTCAACCTTCACGGGAAGGTCCTGAAACCCGGTCAGCCCCGCCTGGCGGAACAGGTTCAGAACTCGATCGGTAATCAGGCAGTCACTGTACCAGGTCCAAGCAAAGTCACCAGTCTTCGGAGAAGGCAACACGATGACTAGCTCACCGACGCGCTTGCCGGGTCTCCTGTGGCCGGGGCGGACAGGACAGATAACCTGCTCCATGTCGACGATGTGGGTCCACTCGGCGCGACCGAACTGGGTCTCCCACCCTGGGCGGCCGTAAACCGCTTCGCTGGATGAAAGGACTGATGCAGAGCGCAAGTTATAGAACTCCATCATTGTAGCCCAGACTCCCACATCATCTTCTCCAACTGCTGGAGGATCTCATCAGCCGCAGCGTAAGGGTTGCCCATGAAGAAGCTCTCCCATTGCCTATTCCAGCCGGCTGGACCCGTGTGCAACCCACCTGACTTCAGCCTGTGAGCATTCCGTGACATCTGCATGACATAGTCGTCAATGTTCAGACCGGCCCTTTCAAACTGTCTTATGAACTGCCTCGGCAGCAGATGGTGTTTCTCCAGTCGCTGGATGACCACCTCTAGCCTCTTGGCAGCGACCGCAGCTCCCCCTGCCTCAGAGGCGATATCAACGAGCTCGTCACCCCCTTTGAGAAGCCCCCGGACGGTACTTCCTCCCACCAACGGCACAAAGATACAGACCACCGTGAGGACCCGTTCCCAGCCCGTCAGGCGTTGGCCGGTTATCAGATCGACTCCTGTGATGGCTTCCTGAACGTCCTTGACTTCGCTTAGGCCGGGGACGAAACCTACCCCGGCACTCAGAATCCACTCCCCACCGCCTCTCCCAACGTCGAACCAAGGCGTCACCGGAGGGGGTGGCGGGGCGAATCCGGCTTCGCGTACCAGGATGTCCTGCTTGTAGGCGATGAGATCGATGACTTCCGTGCGCTCGTAGCTCTCGACTGGTACCCAGTCGGTCAAGTAGCGCTCTTCCTGGATCACGATCCAATACCTGTTCTTGGCCGCGTCCTCCACGTACTGACACAACAAGTGAAGGACATCGTAGGTGTGGAAATGCTCCCAGAGATACTCCAGGACGAGCTTCTCCGCGCTTCGCGAGACCTCGCGCACGGACATCTGCGTCATGTCGCCGGCCCAAGCCTTCATCCAGACGTTGCCGATGGCCCCGAGAGTCTCGTCGTCGAGGTCAATGACCCACTCCGGCTCCTCCGCGTGCAGCCCCCACCGGTCGACGAAGTTCACGGGGTTGGCCTTAGCGAAAAGGTAGGGGTTAAGGGTTAGGGGGTCCCGCAGGGCGCCCGGCGTGGGGTCCGGGGTAGTGAAGCGCCCCACCGACGCGTCATACCAACGGGCGCCGAAGTAGATGAGGCCCGAGGCGGGGTCGAACTCCTTGCCGAAGGGACCGTAGAGGTTGTAAGGGGCCGTGGCGCTGGTGAGCAGGCCGCCGAAGGCGTCATAGCGATAGCTGGCTTCCGACTCGCCGAGGCGGTCGGTGAGCAGGCTCACATTGCCGAGACCATCATAAGTGTAGTAGAGCAGGCCACCGTTGGTCTGAAGGTCGGGAGCGCCCGGCTCCTTCCGCCCGTGGTAGCCGAACATCTTCCGGGCCAGGACACGGTCGCCGGCCGTGTAGTACTCCGCCAGTGGAGCGCCCTTATCCGTGTACTCCGCCAGCACGCGAAGACCGTCCCAGAGGTAGGTGGTGGACTCGGTCTCCAGGCGCGGTCGGGTGAGCCCCGGTGGCGTCTTCTGGCGCCCCAGGCCGTCGCCGCTATTCTGGCCCTGCTCGAAGCCGTTTCCGTGTTCGAGGCCGTTCTCGGACGGCCCACGCCGCTTGGGATCCGCTGGAAGGGAGCGAGGGTGATGACGTCTAGCGACTTGCGCAGGGGTTTGTGGCCCGCGGCGGGAGCGTTTCTCGCACTCAGTCTGGGATGGGCCATGGGCGGCTACTCGGCTTATGTTCCGTTTCTTGGCGCGGCCGGCACCTATGTGGCAGAGATCCTGAGGCCGCGGCGGCTCTGGGGTAGTCGTATGGACAGCGCGAAGACCCGGAAGCCGTGAGTCGGGCCTACAGGCCGGCTCATCCCGGGCAGGGGATCGCGACTGGACCACATCTTCCTTCCGGTTAACCTCTCAAGGTCAACTTGGGTCGAGTTAACCTCAGGAGGTTCATTCCCGTCGCCCGTGTCACCTGCGCCCGGTCCGCGGAGGGCCATATGATGCCGGCCTCGCTCGTGGTACAATCTGGGAGAGAGCACGGGGCAAGGGGGTGACGCCGGTGGGGGAACTCCTTACGCCTGCCGAGAGAGACGAGTACCTAAGGGGGTGGACGGATCGCGCTCGCGCACGGGAGCGGGTCCTTGAGCGGGCAAGAGCCGAAGCGCTGGATAAGGTGCGGCTGGCGGCGCGCCTGGTCCGCGAGAGGTACGGTGTCCGGCGGGCCGTCCTTTTCGGGTCGCTGGTCACCGGCCCATTTGGCGAGGACTCCGACATCGACCTCTGCGTCGAGGGTCTCCCGCAGAGCCTCTACTACCCCCTCTACGGCGATCTGGAAAGAGCTCTTTTGCCCCGTCGGCTTCACCTCGTGCTGTGGGAGGACCTCGAAAGCGAGGCCGACCGCGCTTTGCGTCAGGAGATAGAGGCTAGGGGGGTCGAGCTGGAATGAGCCATTCCATCGACGTAGTATGGGCCCGGGCCGCCAAGCACCTGGAGGCCGTAGCCAGGGTAGTTGACCAGATGACGGACCTTACCGCGTCTCGTGATGTATCCCGGTCCGAGCACGACATCCGCGCTGCGGCGAGCTACCTGGATGATCTCTATTCGGCGGCGGAGAGCATCTTCGCCATCATTGCGTCCGCCATTGACGGGTCGGTTCCCAAGGGAGACGCATGGCACGCCACCCTCTTGGACCAGGTTGCCCACGAGGTTCGCGGGGTACGGCCCACCGTTATCAGCTCCGACCTCTATCGCAAGCTGAGTGACTACCGGTCGTTTAGGCACGTGGAGCGCCACGCCTACGGGTACGAACTCCGCTGGGACAAGATGCTACCCCTCGTCGAAGCCCTGCCATCTGTCGCCGCCCAGATGGCTGGGGAGTTGGAGGCGTTCCGCCGCAAGATCGTCGAGCTGGAAACCCAACTCTAGATGGCCACGCCGATGAGAAGGTAGGCCAAGCCCACGCCGGTAGCCAGGAGGACTACTCGTACACTGTCCCGTGGAAGTCGGGTACTTGCTGCTGCTTGCCTGGTTTCTCCTGGTCGTCCTGCGGCTGCTCGGCCTTGGATCGGCGACGTAGTCTCCTTCCACCTGAGCCCCCTCTCCCAGATGCCCCGTCCCTACCGGCCTCGTGGGCAGGCCTACAATTGGGGCAGCAGGCTGCCAGGGTCTTCCACGAAAGCAGACTCCGATTCAGGTGTAGAGGAGGGGTGCCTCATGACGGAAAGCTGGAACCGGGAACGGGGGCCGCGGAGCCCAGAGATGAGGTGTCCGAAGTGCGGTGGCAAGGGTGAGGTGAAGGACGCCAATTCGGAGCAGATGATCAAGTGCCCCAAGTGCCAGGGACTTGGCCACGTCAGGAGCGCATAGCGCCAACCAGCAGTCATCTCCAAGCCGATTGTGGACGAGCAGGCGCTACCAGTGGCGCGACGGAGCCGAGGCCGAGTTCGGGTGGATGCAGGCGCCGTGCGCGCTTCCGCGGTCCGGACAAGCGACGGAGGGGAGGGATTGCCCCCTCCCCCGCGACCTGTGCCCTGCCCCGCGTTCGGCACGCCATCCTAGCCGGCTGGGCGCGACCGGCATGTCGACCAGATACCCAATAGGAAGGCCTCCTTTCTCGGCCACTGAAGCGGGCAGAGGTCGTGGCCCTCGCTGGCGCGGCCATCGAATCCACCGCCCCCGCCCGAGACGGCCTGGAAGACGCTATGCGACAACTCGGTTCCTTCCCGTTCTGGCGTGGAGCCGAGCGGCCTTCGCCGGGTCGGCTCGCCGGGTCCGCGCCCCTCCCACTCGGTCACCCAGCGTTCTCCTCTGAGGCCACGCCCGACATCTGCCCCCCACCTTCTGACTATACATATCGAGTGGCCCCGGCGCCGCGAGTGTTCGGGGCCGGAAGAGATACGGAGGGGAACCGACGTGACGACTCGTCGCTTGCGTTCCCGGGCGATTGCGGCCGTGGTCGTCTTGGCCCTGGCGCTGACCGCCGGCCCCGCGCTCGCTGTCGCGGGTCCGCGGGGGGACCTCGCCAAGGGCGGAAACGGGCACGGTAAGGCTAAGGGCGGAGCGCCCTGGTTCTCAGACGTCAGCGGCGACGATTGGGCCTGGCCGGACATCGAGACCATGGCCGCCAAGGGCGTCATGCAGGGCTACGGCAAGGGCCTGTTCGGACCAAAGAACCACGTGTCCCGGCTGGAGATGGTCGTCCTGGCGACGCGGCTCATGGGGTTCGAGGACGAGGCTCAGGCCCTGACCCCGGAGGCGGTGGCCGCGCTCCTTGGCGCCACCTTCGCCGACTACCGGGCCATTCCGGCCTGGCCGGGGGCCCGCGAGTGCCTGGCCTACGCTTTGAAGCAGGGCTATCTCTGGCCCCTGATGCAGGGTGGCGGCGGGCCGATCTTCCAGCCCAACGCTCGGGCCAAGCGCGTGGAAGTCATCGTCGTGCTCCTGGAGGCGGCCGGGCTGGGCCGCGAGGCCGACGAGAGGATCAACGTCGCGCTCCCCTTCAAGGACGCCTCGGCCGTGCCGGCTTGGGCCTGGGGCTACGTCGCGCTAGGCGTTGAACTGGGCATTGTCCGCGGCTCGGGCGGCGCCCTCCGGCCCAACCAGCCGGTCGTCCGCGCCGAGATCGCCGCGCTGCTGAGCCGCCTGGATGATTACATTGACACGGATCTCGACCGCGGCATCATCTCCGGCGAGGTGGTCGAGGTCCACGTCTCCACCCACCCGGCGGCGCCTTCGACCATGACTGTCATTCCCGACAGCGGGCTGTCCGGAGATGAGGAGGACGAGGAGACCTACAGCCTGGCCCCCGGCGTCGTGGTCATTCTCGATGGCCGGCAGTCGACCCTGGCGGCAGTGACCGCGGGCCTCAGGGTAACTCTCTACCTCAACGAGGACGGCCAGGTTCTGCTCATCGACGGTGATACCACGGCAAGACCCGAGACGACCAAGGTCACCGGCATGGTTCTGACCCCGACCCTCGGCCCCACCGGCAAGTTGACCTTGATCACCCTGTGGCACGACAACAGGACCGAAACCTTCACCGCCGCCGCGACGGTGGCCATCAGCAAGGACGGGCACGCGGTGGCGGCCAACCAGATCGCCGCCGGCCAGACGGTGGAACTGACCCTCACCGGCGGTAAGATCACGGCGGTTGAGATCGATCCGGAGGATCACGCGACCGGGGTGGAGGGCACTGTCACCCGGGTGGTGCTCCGCGCCGGGTTCAATCCCGACCCGGCCGGCGCCATCTCCATCATCCCCGAGGGTGGCGAGGTTCCGGACGAGGAGACCTACGAGGTGGTCAGGGCCGCCACGGTGACGATCAACGGCCAGACCGCCCACCTTGGGGACGTGCGCCCCGGTGACTCTGTCATTATGACCCTGGACGCCCAGGACCACGTGACCGCCGTCGTGGCGACCTATGCCGTGTCCGAGATCACGGGCACCGTCCTCGGCAGCGTCGTCGGCGCCAGCGGCAAGCTCATGACCCTGACCGTGAGGTCCGGCGGGCAGGATACCACCCGCGCCGTCGACCCGGAGGCGAAGGTCTACTACCACGGCGCGGAGGTCGCCGCCAGCGAGGTCACCACCGGCGACACAGTCACTCTGACGGTGGCCCGCGGCATGATCACCCGCGTGACCATCCTGGTTCAGGCTAGCTAGCGCGGCTGGGACTAGGCTACCCGCCAGACCTTGGCCGTGAGGATATCCCCGCCAGCTCTCTGGCCGCCCGCTTGTATTCCTCCAGGGGGGCCTGGCGTCCGATGACCAGACGTTGGGCCTGGGGTGAGCCGGCCCCGTGGAGGGACTCCGGCAGGTAGCCGACGGCCCCCCGGCCCAGGGTGAGGTGCTCGATGAGGCGCATGACCCGCATCCTGTCTTCGGTGGCTACTCCGGGAACGCCCTTGAGGTACTTGAGGACAAGCTCCCCGGTCTCGGGATTGTCCAGATCCCGGGCCGAGGGCAGGGTGGAGACCAGACCCCCGGCCAGATCCTGAGCCAGGCGGGCCATCTCGTAGGGAATGCGGGTCACGTTTTGCTTACAGACATTGGCCAGGAGGAGGTCGATGAGGTAGGCCCCTGAGGCCGTCTCCCGGCCTTCGTGGGAACAGGCCAGACCGCAGGAGTAGATCGTCTCGTTGAGGTGGATCATCTCCACCAGCTTGTCCCGCACGTGGGAAGCTCCGGCCACGCCGTTGTAGTCGGCCGCCAGAGCCGCGGCGCCGATCAGGACGTCGCCGACCCCGGCCTTGCAGCCTCCGTAGCTCTGGCGGTGGAAGCCGGCGAAGCGCTCCACGAGCTTCCCGCTGAAGGCGACCTCGCCGAGGAGAAAGACTCTCTCCATGGGCACTTCCACGTTGTCAAAGACCGTGAGGGCCTCGTGCCCGCCAAAACGCGCGTTGCCCTGATCCATGGGCGGGTCGTAGAGGCAGCGAAGGTCTCCGGACTGCCGGCCGACGATAAAGACGAGACCCTTGGCCGTCGAGGGAATGGCGAAGGACACGGCGTAGTCTTCTTCCCCGGGCCCGAGAGCCAGAGTGGGCATGACGATGATCTCGTGCGAGCCGAGGGCCCCGGTCTGATGGGCCTTGGCCCCCTTCACAACGATGTGATCGGCCGTCCTCCGCACCACTCTGAGGTAGAGGTCGGGGTCTTCCTGCCGACCGGGCCGGGCCCCGCGGTCGCCCTTGACGTCGGTCATGGCCCCCTGGCAAACGAGGTCCTCCGCCTGGACGTGGGCCAGGAAACGCCGCATCCGCTCGTG